>JADMIO011200110.1_pt1 | contig 68574 bp, 66 predicted proteins | sample 8958161 | NCBI WGS metagenome assembly JADMIO01 (sample SAMN16585339, study PRJNA669376) | soil metagenome | isolation source: Crop rotation soil | place: USA: Cullars Rotation, Alabama | collected 2011 | reverse complement strand
GAGCTGTTCGATGCCGCCGCGGCTCGCCCCGACGTCGCCCCGCCATCTCTCGCGCTCGCGCCGACCTCGCCCGGGGCGCCCGCCCTCAGCGCGTGCGCGATCGATTACCGACACGCGGGTCGCGGCGCACCCGTGCTCGCGGGCCTCGACCTCGTCATCGAGCGCGGCGAGCGCGTGCGGATCGAGGGGGCGTCGGGCGCCGGAAAATCCACGCTCGCCCGCATCGTCACGGGGCTGCGGCGACCCGACAGCGGCCTCGTGCTCGCGGGCGGGCTCGACCGCGCGAGCGTCGGTGCGTCGGGGTGGCGTCGCCGCGTCGCCGGCGCGCCGCAGTTTCACGACAACCACGTGTTCGCGGGCTCGCTGCTGTTCAACCTGCTGATGGGCAAGCAGTGGCCGCCCACCTACGAGGATGGGCGCCGCGCGGTGCGCGTGTGCGACGAGCTCGGCCTCGGTCCGGTGATCGCGCGCATGCCGGCCGGGCCGCTCGAGCAGGTCGGGGAGACCGGCTGGCAGCTGTCCCACGGCGAGCGCAGCCGGCTGTTCCTCGCGCGCGCGTTGCTCCAGGGCGCGGACGTCGTGGTCCTCGACGAGTCGCTGGCCGCGCTCGATCCCGAGAACCTCGGCGCCGCGCTCCGCTGCATCGAGGCGCACGCCCCGACGGCGATCGTGATCGCGCATCCGTGAGGGCGCGAGACCAAAAGAAAAAGGACGGGGCTCGATGCGAGCACCCGTCCCCGGACATTAGCCCTGGTGGGCGGTGCCCGCGCCGGACTTGATCTTGGTCTTGATCTTCACGTGGTACTCCTTTCTGGGCGGGTAATGGATTGCCCGATCGCTAGACGCGGCAGCGGGGACGTTGGCTCACGAAAACCCGCGCGGATCCGACGGACCGCGAGGTGCGGGCTCGTGGCGATGGCGAGGGCCAGGAACTGCTCCTTCTCGTGCGCCATGATCTTGAAATCGATGTAAGTCGTGAGGATCTCGTCGAGGCTCGCCGGCGAGGCGCGCGCTTCGAACTGCCTTGCGATCTCCTCGCGGCTCCGGATCTCGGTGCAGTACAGATAGACCTCGCGCGCGACGCCGTCGAAGGTGCCGGACCGGAAGTCGTCGAAGCGATCGTCCTCGATCACGAGGAACGTCCCGCCATCGCGGTAGTGGAGGAGCGGCTTGCTGCCCTTCCGGCGATGGAGCGCCTCCCACCGCGCGCAGGCCTCGACCACCGGCGTCCAGTCGGCGACCGGCGTCACGAGGTCGAACGACAGATCGAGGACGCGCAGGCGGTTCTGCACCTTGTCCGGGAGCGCGGCACGGTAGCTATCGCGGTTGCGCACCTCGATCACGCCGAACTCCTCGCGCAGCCTCTCGACGGTCGAGTCGACGCCGAGCAGGAACGGGCACACGCGGAGTGGCTCGAAGGACAGGGCCAGCGAGCCGATCGCCTCGGTGGTCGCGGCGACCTCCTCGGGCGTGGAGCCGGGAAAGTCGATGATCAGGTTGGCGAAGTTGGCGATGCCGAGCTCCTTGCACAGGCGCATCGCCTGGAGGTTCTGGAGCAGCGTCGTGCCCTTGCCGATCCGCTTCAGCAGCGACGTCGACAGACCCTCGATGCCGAACTGGACATCGCGAAGGCCGGCCTCCCACATCGCGGCGAGCTCGTGCGGCCGGATGCTCGCGCGCATCTCGTAGAAGATCTCGAAGTCCTTGCCGAGCGCCACGATCCCGTCGGCGAGGTCGAGGACGCCGCGATTTCGGATGATGTTGTCGAGGAAGTAGATCTTGAGGTTCTGGTGCTTGTCACTGTGCGCCGCGAGCTCCTCGACGACGCGCGCGACGGACTTCTCGCGATATCCGCTCCACTGAAGGTTCAGGTTGCAGAAGTAGCAGGTGTCCTTCGGGTTGCCCTTGCGCTTCGTGCGATCCCACCAGCAGCCGCGCGAGCCCTCGATCGGCAGGCGCCAGTCGATCCCGTGCTCGTCGGCGAGCGCGGCATACTCGTCGTAATCGGGGAACGGCAGCGCATCCATGTTCGGCACCTCCCACACCGCGGCTCCGTTGGGGTGCTCCGCTGCGGTCGCCTGCGACAGCACGCCTTTCCGTGCCGCGGCACCGGCCCGGTCTCCGGCGACGAGCGCGTCGAGCACCGCGATCAGCGGCAGCTCGCCTTCGCCCTGGAGGATGAAGTCGATGAAGGGGTACTCGCTCAGGACGGACGGTCCGATCCGGGCCGAGACCGTGGAGCCACCGAGGATCACGATCGCGGACGGCTTGCGCTCCTTGATCGCGCGCGCGAGCGCCAGGTTTGCGAACAGCTGCCCGAAACACGTCGTGAGCCCGATGACGTCGGCGCTCGCGGCGAGCTCGTCGGCGAGGGCGTCGAGGTGTGCGCCGAGCGCGGCAAACGTCCGGTCGAACGCAGCCTCGGCATCGCCGGTCGCCGGCATGGTCTTCGCCGCCCAGTCGACGAACGCCTGGCGAACGTGCTCTCGCCGCTCCGGGTAGAGCAGGGGCGCGTACAGCGGCTCGCCGATGGTGTAGGCGGTATCGGCGATCTGGTCGTAGAGCTCGATGCCGATCCGGTACGCGAGCTCCACGAACTCGGAGCGGGATGCGACCTCGATGTCCGGCCGTTCGCGTCGCACGTACGCGGCGAGCGCACCGACGGCGGCGGAGGGACGGTCGCGGCGCGACCACGGCATGGCGACGAGAGCGAGGCGCATGGGGAAGAGACGCGGTCCATGCCGCGGTGGCTCACCCGAAGATCCGCTGAGCCACCCGCCGGTGCCCCGCGTCTGGTGGAGAGACCATGGATTGCACCGAAGCCGAGCTCCAGCTGATCCTCGCCTGTGGCGACGTCCAGCTCCGCAAGCGCGAGCGTCCCGATCGGGGCACCATCGCGGCCTCGGCCGTCGAGCTCTTCGACGAGGTCCTCGACCTGACCGCGGCGTTCGAGTCGCTGCGCGCGCGCGGGCTCCTCGAGCGCGACGCGGATCTCCTGACCCCCCAGGGCGTCGACCTCGCGCGGGAGACGCGCGCGGATGTCGACGGCGCGGATTCGGGGGAGTGGCTCGCGCAGGCATCGCGGAGCCCGGCCTACGCCGAGCTGTGCCGGCGCGTGTACGGGACCGGGCTGCTCCACCTGAACATGGCCGATGCCGAGCAGATCGAAGCCCTCGTCGCCCAGCTCCGGCTCGCGGCGGGCGATCGCGCGCTCGACCTCGGCTGCGGCCTGGGGACGCTCACCGAGCACATCGCCGATCGGACGGCTGCGCACGTGACCGGCGTCGATTTCGCGTCCGCCGCGATCGCGCTCGCGACCGAGCGCACCGCCGGCAAGCGCGAGCGCCTCGCCTTCGTGGCGGGCGACCTCAATGACGTGCGGCTGCCGGCCGGCTCGTTCGAGGTCGTCTACGCGATCGATACGCTCTACTTCGCTCGCGACCTCGCGCAGGTCGTCGCCGATCTCGTGCGACTCGTCGCGCCGGGAGGCCGGCTCGTCGCGTTCTACTCGCAGAAGAAGACGCCCGCGGACGCACCCGAGATCCTCGATGCGCGCGGCACGCGCCTCGCGACGGTCCTCGCGAAGCTCGGCCTTCCGTTCGAGACGCGCGACTTCAGCGCGAGCGAGCACGAGATCTGGCGTCGCTCGCTCGCCGCGGCGACCGATCTCGAGACCGCGTTCGCGGCGGAAGGAAACCTCGCGCTGTGGCGCACGCGCGATGCCGAGGCGCGCGACTTGCTCGCGGTCTACGACGCGGGCGCGATGCGCCGCTACCTCTACACGGTCGAGCTCTGAGCCATGCGCATCTTCGATCGCGACCACCATCTGGCGAAGACGTACCGCGCCGGCACCCACCGCAGCCGGCCGCCCGAGGAGACGCTCGCCGACTACATGCGGCACATGCCGCGCATGGGCATCACGCGGCTCGCCAATGTCACCGGGCTCGACACCGTCGGAGTCAGCGTCTACATGGCGGTCCGTCCGGCCTCGAAGTGCCTGTCGGTGTCGCAAGGCAAGGGTCTCGATCCCGCCGCGGCGAAGGCGTCGGCGCTGATGGAGTCGATCGAGACGTGGCACGCCGAGAGCCCCGAGCTGCCTCTCGTCCACGAATCGGCCGGGGTGATGCGCCGCCGCGGCGCGGTGATCGACATCGATCGCGTGCCACGGCGCGCGGGCCGCGCGGTCTCGCACGAGGTTCCGCACCTGTGGGTCGAAGGCTGGGATCTCGCGCGCGAGTGCCGCACGTGGGTGCTGTTCGATCTCGTCAGCATGGATCTCGTGCTGTCGCCCGATCACCCGCCGCTGTTTCCGCGCACGTCGAACGGGCTCGCGTCGGGGAATCACGTGCTCGAGGCGATCTCGCACGGCCTGTGCGAGCTGATCGAGCGCGATGCGCTCGCGCTCTGGCATGCCGACGACAGCGACGAGAGCGCGAAGGCGACGCAGGTCGATCCCGCGACGGTGACCGACCCCGGTTGTCGCGAGCTCCTCGCGCGTCTCGCCGCGGCCGATCAGGGCGTCGGGATCTGGGACGTCACCAGCGACCTCGGCATCCCCTGCTACAACGCGATGATCTACGACCGTCCCGGCGTGCACGTGACCGGCGTGTTCCGGGGCTCGGGCTGTCATCTCGCACCCGAGGTCGCGCTGTCCCGCGCCCTGTCCGAGGCCGTGCAGTCGCGGCTCACGTACGTCGCTGGCAACCGCGACGACATGGTCGCCGACGACTACAGCGAGCTGCGCAACCAGGACGACCTGCGCGCGATCGAGGAGACGCTCACCTCGCCGCCACCGACCGTCAGCCACACCGCGCGCGCCTCGCTCGCCACGGATCGGTTCGAGACCGACGTGGAGCTCGTGCTCGCGCGGCTCGCGGCGGCGGGGCTCGACAGCGCGATCGTGGTGGATCTGTCGCGCGCGGAGCTCGGGATCCCGGTCGTCAAGATGATCGTGCCCGGCCTCGAGAACGGCGAGATGACCGGGCTCGAGCCGGGGGCTCGCTTGCGGGAGAAGCTGCGATGAGCGTGTACGTCTTCCTCGGGCCCAGCCTGTCGCTCGATGATGCCAGGCACATCGTCGACGCGCGCTTTCTGCCACCGGTCGCGGTCGGCGACGTGCGCGCACTCGTCGACGAGCGGCCGCACGCGATCGCGATCATCGATGGCCTGTTCCGGGCGATTCCCTCCGTGTGGCACAAGGAGATCCTGTATGCGCTGTCGCGCGGCGTGCCCGTGTTCGGCGCGTCGAGTATGGGCGCGCTGCGTGCCGCCGAGCTGCACGCCTACGGCATGATCGGGATCGGGCGCGTCTTCGAGATGTACCGCGATGGGGTCCTCGAGGACGACGACGAGGTGGCGGTCGTGCACGGCCCGGCATCGATGGGGCATCGGCCGGTGTCCGAGGCGATGGTGAACCTGCGCGACGGCCTCGAGCGCGCGGCGCGTGCCGGCGCGATCCGCGACGAGGTCTGTCATGCGCTCGTGGCGGCGTCGAAGGCGCGGTTCTTCGTCGAGCGCACGTGGACGCACGTCGACGACGATGCGCGCACGCTCGCCACCGGGCCGGAGCGCGAGGCGCTGCGCAACTTCGTCGCGACCGAGAAGCCGAACCTCAAGCGCGACGACGCGATCGCGTGCCTGCAGCGGCTCGCGGCGGAGATGGCGCGCGGTCTCGCGCCGCACCAGCCGAGCTTCGATTTTCACCCGACGCGGTTCTTCCGCGAGCTCGAGCTTCGCACGAAGCATCGCCGGGCCCGCGACGACTCGCGCGCGCTGGCAGTGCACGTGCGCGCGACCCGACGCGCGGAGGTCCTCGACCGCGCGCTCGTGCTCGACCTGCTCGGCCGCGCGCGCGAGCAGTTCGACGTCGTGGCGGATCCGGCCGCGATCGCCGCCGCCGTCGAGCGGTTGCACGGAGCGGACCTTCCCGACGCCGACCTGCGCGAGCTCGCGACCGCCGAGGTCGTACGCGACTCGCTCGCCGCGCGCTGGTCCGTCGCGATCGACGCGCGCGTGCGACTGGCACTCGCATCCCGCGGCGAGCTCTCCGAGGTCGAGGCCCACCTGTCGCGACGCGCGGCGGTCCTGGCAGCACACGGGCTCGAGGCACCCGAGTGGGCGCAGCTCGGGATCGATCTCGAGGGCCTCCTCGCGTGGCATCGCCGCCGCACCGAGACGACGCTCGCGACCCTCGAGGAGCTCGCTGCCGGCGCGGGGTTGTCGGCGCGCACGTTCCTCGACGAGCTGCTGCGCGAGTACGCGTTCGAGACGCTCTCCCCGCGATAACGCGTCGTCTCGACGAATTGACCATGGATGCGGCATGGCGATGCGGCACACGCTGGCACCGCCGTTCACGTGTTGCTCACGTGGCCGCTCGGGCGACCTCACACCCGTACACCGCACCCTTGGAGGGACCATGAAACACAGCCCCATCACACTCCTCGCGTTCGCAACCCTGTCCGGGTGCGCCTCGGATCCCGTCGATCTGGAGACCTCCGCGAACATCGATATCTGCGCAGGCCACCCCGCGCCGGGCGGCAATCACGGCCCATGCGTTCCGCCCGTGCTTCTCGATCTGCGCGCGGACCTCGGCGTCACCACGGATCCCGGTGGTCGGGTGACGCGCTGGCAGGACCAGTCCGGGAATCATCACGACGCGACCTCGACGGTGGGGCCGTTGCTCGTCACCGATGCGTCCGGCCGTCGCGTGTTGCGGTTCACACGAGCGGGCACGACACTCATCTCAGCGCCGCACGTGCCCGCTGCCGGGACCATGTTCGTCGTGTTCGGGGGCCAGAATGGGGCACCGGCCAGCGGTCGGCCCGTCGGATGGGGCGATAGCGCGACCGGTAACGTTGGTGTCGACGTGCTCTCGATCCCGGGCGTCGGAGTGGATGCGATCTTCCGCCTGAACGGCAACGTCGGCGATCAGCTGATCGGGCGGGGTGCCACGGCGATGGAGGTCGAGGCGCTGAGCTGGGGGCCCGCGGGCGTGACGTTCGAGCGACGCCTGGCCGACGGGACCAACCTCGGATCGTCGACCGCGGTCATCAATCGCGTCTCGGATGGCGGTTTCGCGCTGCATCTCGGGAGCAGCGGCGACGGTGGTGATTGGCTCGATGGCGATGTCGCCGAGGTGCTCGTCGACAGTGCTCAACTCGGTGGCGATGCGCGGCAGGCCGAGATCGATGTTCTGTTCCAGCGCTGGGGGCGCCCGGTGCCGCCGCCGCCTCCTCCTCCTCCTCCGCCACCGCCACCGGGGGAATTCGGCGCTGCGACCAGCAGTCCGGTCGGAAACGCGCCGTATGCGGTCGCGGTCGGCGATCTGAACGGCGATGGCAAGCGCGACCTTGTCGTCGCGAATGATCAGAGCGGTACGGTGTCGGTGCTGCTCGGCACCGGTGCGGGGACGTTCCAGCCGGCGGTTGCGTACGCCGCGGGGTCGAATCCGCGCGGCGTCGTGCTCGGCGATCTGGACGGAGATGGCCGGCTCGACGTGATCGTGTCCAGCATGATCGGGACCGTGTCGGTGTTGCGCGGAAACGGCGATGGCACGCTACGGTCGCCCACGACCTTCGCAGCCGGAGCGACCCCGGAATCGCTCGCGATCGGGGATCTCGACGGTGACGGAAAGCTCGACCTCGTCACCCCGAACCAGAGTGGTGTCAACACGGTCTCGGTGTTGCGCGGCAATGGCGATGGTTCGTTCCAGCCGCCGATCGCGTACGCGGTGGGAGCCACGCCACTGTCCGTGGCGATTGGCGATCTGAACGGGGACGGCGTGGCCGACGTCGTCGCGGGCAACTACAGCGATGGCACGATCTCGGTGCTCCTCGGGCAGCGCGACGGCACGCTCGCCGCGGCGATCACGGTGCCGGTCGGGCCGACCCCGATCGCGCTCGCGATGGCCGACCTCGACGGCGACGGCAGGCTCGACGTGGTCGTGTCGCTGTTCACCGCCGGCGAGGCGGTGCTGCTGGGCCGTGGCGACGGAACGTTCCAGGCGCCCAGCGCCCTGGCGACGCAGGCAGGGCCGCGAGGCGTCGCGATCGCGGATCTGAACGGCGACCACGTGCTCGATCTGGTCGTCGCGAATGCCCAGAGCGCGACGCTGTCGGTCCTCCTGGGCATCGGCAATGGCACGTTCCAGGCGCCGATGACCTATCCGACCGGAGCTGGGCCGATCGGGGTCGCGATCGCTGACTTCAATGGCGACGCGAAGCCCGACCTCGTCACGACATGCGCAGATGCCAACGCGCTGTCCGTGCTCCTCGCCCTGTAAGTGCCGATCGCGCCGTCGCCAGGAAGGACTGTGCCGCCAGCGCAACGGTCCGGCTCTTTCAACGGCCCTGCTCGATGACTACAGAGGAGGGATGAACAACGAACGCACGGTCGCTCGGGTCATCACGGCCCACAAGCAGCTGGAAGGCGGCGGCTTCGAGGTTCGCCGGCCGTTCCCGACTGCCGGCGTGGACCACATCGATCCATTCCTCCTGCTCGACGAGCTAGGTCCCGTCGAATACGGCCCCGGCGAGGCGATCGGCGCACCCGACCATCCGCACCGCGGCTTCGAGACAGTCACGTACATCCTGGAAGGCGCGGTCGAGCACGAGGATTCTGCAGGTCATCGTGGCCGGATCGGCCCGGGCGATGTCCAGTGGATGACGGCGGGTGCGGGAATCGTGCACTCCGAGGAACCGTCGCCCGACGTCCGCGACAAGGGCGGACGCGCGCACGGGTTCCAGGTCTGGGTGAACCTGCCGGCGAAGCTCAAGATGACCAAGCCCCGCTATCAGGAGGTGAAGGCCGCGGGGATTCCGCGCGCGCAGAGCCCCGACGGTCGTGCGCGCGGCGTGATCATCGCGGGCGAGGCACTCGGCGTGCGCGCGGTCATCGATACGATCACGCCGATCGTCTATCAGGACTGGACGCTGGATCCCGGCGCCGACGTCGGCATCGCGATCGCTCCGGATCACCGCGCGATCGTGTACGCGTTCGAAGGGGCGGTCGAGATCGGTGGGCGCGAGGTGCGCGAGGGTCAGCTCGCGGTTCTCGGCGAGGGCGACACCGTGCGGCTTCGCGCCTCCAGATCGGGCCGCGTGCTTCTCCTCGCCGGCGTTCCTCACCGCGAGCCCGTCGCGCGTCACGGCCCCTTCGTGATGAACACCCATGACGAGCTCGTGCAGGCAGTGCGCGACTTCCAGTCGGGGCGCATGGGTGAGATCACGCGGACCGCGCAAGTCGGGTAGCGTTCATGAGGTATCGTCGCGTCGGAGCGATGTATCCGGTCAACGAGCGCGGGAAGAACGCGGTCACGAGAACGCTCGCGATGTCGATGATGCTTCTGTGCGCAAGCGCGTGTGGGCAGAAGGACTCCGGCACCGCCCAGCCTTCGGGATCGGCAGCTCCCTCACCTCCCGCCGCACCGGCGCCCGCCGACGCGTTCGTACCTCCTGTCGATGCGGCGAGCGACGGCGCCGACGAGGTCGCACGGCTCGTGGTCCACGACGTCAGCTCGAAGGCGCTGGGCAGTCAGAAGATCGAGGCGAGCTGCGTCTCGGTGCTGCTCATGCCCGCCGGAAACTGGACCGTCGCCGCGGCACGTCTGATGGACTGCGGGGACAAGACGGCGCGCTCGATCGTGTGGCTCTACAAGCGCGCGGGGAACGGCAAGTGGAACGAGGACTACGTCGGTCAGCCTCCCAAGTGCTGGAAGGCCGTCCCGCCCGACCTCCGGGACGCTGTGACGAAGGCGACCCGGATTCCGACCTGCTGAGCGTCAGTTCATGCCGACGTACTGCACGGCGACGATCGTCGGCGCACCCTTCGCATCGAGCTGCGCGATCGCGAGCGCACACATCCGCAGCGGCTTCTTGTCGGTCGGTTTGCGGAGCCAGTCGACGTAGCTCATCGCGTACGCCCAGCCCTTGCCGCGGCCCTCGTGGACATCGCCGACCCGCGTGAACGCGAGCTTCTTCCAGCTCTCCACGATCGCGTGCGCCGCTGCGCCGCCGTAGGCCTTCTCGCCCTCGTCGGTGCCGAAGACCGTCACGGACGGATCCTTGCCGAGCGCAGCCTCGAGCTTCGCCGGTGCCGCGAGCAGATCCGCGAGCGCGGTCGGCTTGTCGGCCTTCGCCGGCATCTCGGGTGCCGGATCGCCGACCTCGCGTGGCGAGCTCGGTTCGGTGAACGCCGCCGCGACGACCTTCCAGCCGCGGTCGGCGGTCGCGAGCTCGGTCACCCGGAGGTGCCGGCGAAAGCGATGGGTCCCGAAGCCGGGCTCACCCCCAGCTCCGTCGACCTCGAGCTCGGCGCTGATCCACACCGCGTTCGCGTCGCCGCCAGCGACGATCTTCGTGAACTTCGCCCAGTTCAGCGACTCGTGCGGCGACGTCCGCCGGATCGAGTCGATGTCGCTCCGGGTCACGATCGCGCGAGGATCCGGAACCAGCGCGATCACCTCGGGCACGAACGTCGCATCGAGCGCAGCCTGGTCGCGGTCGCTGATCGCCTTGGCTTGCAGATCGAGCAACGCCTTCGCGCGCTCCTGCGGTGTTGGATCGGCGTGAGCGATCGCCGCGCCGGCGAGGATGAGGGTCGCGACCTTGAACATGGCCGCGACACTAGCCCCAAAGACATCCGACCGGCAGAAGCACGCGGTCGACATCGCGCACGGATTGCGTGTCGTAGGACGGCGGCGCAACTACTTCGCAAGACCCGCGCCCGGCGCCAGCTCCCCGAGCGCAGGCTCGAACTGCGCTGGCGCCTCGAGGTAGGTGCGAAACGCCTTCATCGCCTGGCTCACGTGCCAGCCGTCCGCGTAGCGATGGTCGATCGTCGCGGTGATCGGGAGGATGTCGCGAACCACGACGGAGCCGTCGCGGGCCACCGGACGCGCGCAGATCTCGCCAACCAGGATGAGCAACGGGACGTCGTACATCCACGCGAGCGGCGCGAACCCCGACGGCAGACCGAACATGCCCACGCTCGTGACCATCGCGCTTCCGAACGGTGCGCGCCGCAGTGACAACGCTGGCAGGTCGAGCTCGAGCTCCTGGGTCAGGAATGCCGTGGCCTTGAGCGCGGGCCGCAGCAGCCACGGAGGCGTGCGGTCGAGGAGCCGCTTGGTCTGCGCGAGCTCGCGGTCGTTGCCCTGCTTCATCGCGAAGCTGCGCGCGGTCAGCTCGCGGGCGATCTCGATGGCGGACTTCGCGTCGGCGTTCGCGATCGCCACGCCCGAGAGGTCATGACCCTTGGCGACGGCCGTGATGAAGAAGACGTCGATCGAGCGGCGCGGGCGCACGCGACCCCGCCTAATCCGGACGTTCAGATCGGGGACCTCGTGCAACACGTGTGCGACAGCTCGTCCGACGAGGTGCGTCGGCGTGATGTGATGACCCGCCGCACGTGCGCGTGCGATGAACGCGAGCAGCGGGGTCGCGTCGAGCTCCAGTGAGCCGAAGATCTGCGGGTCGTCGGGCGCCCGCCACATCGCGCTCGCGACGCGGCGCCACCCGGAGAGGCGCGTGCTCGGCCGCATCATGAAGCCTCGGGGCATGTCGTCGGCTACTTCAAACCTCGGGCCACTCGGCGATGCACTTCGGCGGCAAGAATTGCGCGCGATCATGATCATCGCGCCAGCTTCACGGCGTCGGCTCCACAGGCGATCACCGACGAGCCATGCACCGCGCAGGCCAGCGGCGTATTCTCGGCGCGGTGACCGGACATCGCGCGACCCTCGCGTATCACGCGCGCATGCTGTGCGACGTCGCGCGCATGGACGCGTACGAGCGCGCGTTGCGGCGCCTGATCGAGCCCGGTGACGTGGTCCTCGATCTCGGCACGGGCACGGGCATCCTCGCGATGCTCGCCGCGCGTCGCGGTGCGCGGGTGCACGCGGTGGAGTCCATGGACGTCGCGCACACCGCCGCGAAGCTGTTCGCGCACAACGGCCTCGCGATCCAGCTCCACCACGCGGACATCACCACGCTCGCGCCGGTGGAGCCGGTGCGGCTCGTCGTCAGCGACTTCCTCGGGGTGTTTCTCGTCGACGATCGCATGCTGCCCGCCGTGGAAGCGGCCGGCCGCTGGCTCGCACCGGGCGGCAGATTCTGTCCATCGGAGGTGCGCCTGTTCATCGCGCCGGTCGCCGACTTCACGCTCTCGACGATCGATGTCTGGAGCGAGTCGTTCTACGGCGTGGATCTCTCGCCCGTCTCTCCCGACGCACTTCGCGTGTGCGCGCTCGGCAACTTGCCGCCGAGCAGCGTGCTCGCGGCACCGGAGCGCTATGGCGTGTTCGCGCCGCCGGGCCCGGCGCCCCGGTTCGATCACGCGCTGCGCTTCGTGACCACGCGGGCCGGTCGGCTGCGCTCGCTCGCCGGATGGTTCGAGGCGCAGCTCGCGCCGGACGTCGTGCTCTCGACGGCGCCCGGCCACGAGACCCACTGGGGCCAGCACCTGTGGCCGCTACCGGTGCGGGACCTCCCGGCCGGCGCGATCATCGAGGCCCGGGTCTGGCTCGCGGGCGAGCACTGGCGGTGGGCCGGGACGATCGCCGGCGAGCCATTCGAATTCGAGGAGTCGCTCGCCGCGTGAGCGACGATCACTACGAGCGCGGCAACGAGCTGTTCCTCGCGGAGCGCTACGCGGACGCGGTGCGCGAGTACGAGCGGGCGCTCGTGGACAGCGACGATCCGGATCTCCACGAGAACCTCGGCCTCGCGCTGTGGAAGCTCGGCCGCTGGCGCGCCGCGATCCGCTCGCTGTTGCGCGTGCTCGACGGCGAGCTCACGCGGCGAGAGCAAGCGCTGCGGGTCGTCGTGAGCTGCATGTTTCGCGAGGGCCTCGCGCTCGACGGTGAACGCCTCCTCGGGGTGTACGAGCGCGCGTTCGGTCCTCACCCCGAGGGCTGGACGCGCACGTAACCGCGAGTCTCAGCCGCGGATCACGTGTGCATGCGCGAGCTCCGCTTCATCGAGCGGCTCGTAGTAGTTCTCCGACCAGTCGAACATCGCGTCGTCGACCTCGACGGTCAGCGTCGCGCTGCCACGATTGCGAGCGCGCACACGCTCGCGTCGAACCTCGCGAGGAACCTCGAGCAGGTGGGCCTCGACGGCGTAGCCGGCTGCTGCCGCGAGGTCGCGCATTCGCCTCCGTTGCTCGCGGGTGAAGAACCCGAGCTCGAGTACGACGTCCGTGCCGAGCGCGAGAAGCTGGCGAGCGACGGCCCAGATCTGTTGTTCGCATCGCTGCGTTCGCGGCAATGCCCAGTCGAGTGTGATCGGCGTCGGTGAATCCATCATGAAGAGCGTCGCCATCCACTCGTCGAGGCAGAAGAAGACGGCGCCGCGTTCGGCGAAGGCACGACCGAACGTCGTCTTGCCGGCGCCGACGGGTCCGAAGATCAAATGTACCGTGGCCATGCGTACTCCATTCGAGCTCAGCTCGCGCTAGTGCGCCTTCGACGCGTCGATCGCATCCACCGCGCTGCGGCCGCTCGTACGCGTCCTGTCGTCGGACATCCGCGGGTACTTCAAGTCGATCGGGAGCTGGGGCCCGAACCAGATCGCGCGCGTGCTGTGGTCGAGCTCCATCATCTCGGAGCAGGGGTGGATCAGGATGCTCATCCAGTCCGGCCGGTTGAACTGGAACCACGTCATCATGTCGGCGAACGCGTCGCGCGTGAACAGCACTTCGAAGTTGCCCACCGGGTGCGGGCCGATCGGGCCCGGCATGATCCCGTTGAGCTGGACGTGCTTGCTCGGCACCAGCTCCGCGCCGATCCGATCGCGCAGCGCGCGCGCCGCCGTCTCGTGATCCGGATCGAAGTAGACGTGCGCGTGGAAGAACCACACGTGCCGATGGGCGGCTTCGGCGGCGGTTGCGGCGCGGTGTGCGATCAGGCGTTCGCGAGACAGCGGCATGGTGCGCGTACCGTACTCCGGTGTGGGCCCGATGATTTCGTGGTCTTGCGGTCGCATGAGTTTCGGTGAGGCAGGTAGGCTGGAAGAACGTCTGTACGTGTCATGGCTGGGATGCGGGAGTGCCTGTCGGAGGATGAGCTGTGGTCGATCGCCTCGGGGGCGATCATCACCGACAGCCAGGAGGCGCTCGACTCGCATGTGGCCGCCTGCGACACGTGTTCGGCGTTGGTCGCCCAGTTCGCGAAGGAGCGAATCGCCGACACCGACCCGGAAGACGATACGAGTGTGATCCCACTCGCGCCAGGTGCTCGAGTCGGCCGCTACATGATCCTGGCGCTCGCGGGCCTGGGTGGCATGGGACGCGTATTCGCAGCGTGGGATCCCGAGCTCGATCGCAAGGTCGCGCTCAAGCTGCTGCCCCCAGGCGACGAGGCATCACAGGACGTCTTGAAGCGCGAGGCGCTCGCGATGGCGCGGCTCTCGCATCCCAATGTCGTCGCGGTTCACGACGTCGGCGAGTGGGACGGACGTCGGTTTCTCGCGATGGAGTTTGTCGAGGGTCAGACGCTGAGCTCGTGGTTGCGCGCGAGGCCGCGCAGCTGGCGGGCGATCGTCGAGGCGTTCGTGGAGGCCGGGCGCGGGCTCGCGGCGGCGCATGCAGCCGGGCTCGTCCACCGCGATTTCAAGCCGACGAACGTGCTCGTACGCGCCGACGGAAGAGTCCTCGTCACGGACTTCGGGCTCGCACGTGCGCTGGGGACCGCGACTGCTTCCGGAGCCGCCGACTTGCCGCCGGCGCTGCTTGCCACCGCCGAGAGCATCATTGCCGGGACGCCGGCGTACATGGCTCCCGAGCAGCTCGACGGCAAGGAGCTCGACGCGCGCACCGACATCTTCTCGTTCTGCGTCGCCCTGTACGAGGCCCTGTGGCAGCGCCATCCATTCGCGACCGAGTCGACGAAGGCGCTCGTCGACTCGGTCCGTGCGGGTGACGTGAGGTCTCCACCCATGAGCGGTGTCCCGTCGCGCGTGCGACGCGCGGTGCTCTCCGGCCTGCAACCCGATCCGGCATCGCGGCCGGCGAGCCTCGCCCGGTTGCTCGCGCGCCTGGACGCGACCCCACGACGCGTGCGGGTCGGCGTCGCCGCGGCGGCAGGCGTGCTCGTCATCGCCGGCACTGCGGTCGCATTGCGGCGCAACTCCGCGCCGGACTGCGACGGTGCAGACGACCGGCTCGCCAGAGTCTGGAACACGGCTCGGCGCGGCGCGATCGATCAAGCGATGCGCAGCACGGGTATTCCAGGTGCCGCGCAGATGTCCGCGCGCGTGCTGAGCGGGTTCGACGCTTACGCGATCCACTGGCGCGGTGGATGGGTCGAGGCGTGCGAGGCGACTCGCATCCATGGCACCCAGTCCGAAAAGCTTCTCGATGCTCGCATGCTTTGCCTCGACGATCGCGCGCGCCTGTGGAACGCCGTCGCCCAGACGCTCGAGCATGCTGACGAAGACGCGGCGAACAGGGCGCTGTCGGCAGTGGGTGGGTTGCCGAGTCCCGAGAGCTGCGCGGATCAGCGCAAGCTCGATCAGGATCCTCCACCGTCAGATCCAGAGTCACGGCGTCGCTTCGAGGCGCTCCTGTCGTTGTCCGCAACGATCAGATCCGACGCCGAGTTCCAGCGTCAGGCTCGGGCCGAGGAGGGCCTCGTGCGCGCACTGCCGGAAGCCCGGGCGCTTCACACGCCGACTCTCGAGGCAAGACTGCTCAGGGACGAGGGGCGGATCAACATTCGACGAGACCCGGCGAAAGCGATCGCGAGCTTTCACGCATCTGCCCAGGCTGCGCTGCGCGCAGGATCGGAGTACGCGCTCGCGCAAGCGCAGGTCGAGCTGGTCTACGAGATCGGATTCGTCCAGAAGAACGTCGCCGAGGGCTGCAATGGGCCGACTATGCCCAGGCGACGATCGACCATCTCGACGATCCCGAGCTCGCGGCCTATCTCCTCGAACAACGCGAGTCCGTGCTCGAGGCGGGCGATCGTCTCGTCGAGGCGTTGCCGCTCGCCGAGAAGGTGCTGGCGTATCGCCGCGCTCACGCGAAGGCTCCAGACTACGACCTCGCGCAAGCGTTGAACTCCGTCGCGATCCTTCACGCGGACCTCGGGCACGTCGACGTCGCACTCGACTACTTTCGCCAGAGCGTCGCCATGCACGAGGAGCTGTACGGACCCGACAACACCCAGACCCGCGTGATCGAAGGGAACCTCGCGGAGGAGCTGCGAAACGGTGGCAGGACGCTCGAAGCGCGCGCGCTGCTCGAGAAGCTGGTCGCCGAGAACACGCGCCTCCTCGGCAAGGATGACCTGCGGGTCGCGTCCGTGCTCACCAACCTGGCTCGAGCGAATAGCGACCTCGGCGCCGTGTCCGAGTCGATTCCGCAGCTCCGCCGGGCCATCGAGATGAAGGTCAAGGGGCTGGGGCCGGACAGCCCGGCGCTCCTCACGACTCGTGTTGACCTGTCGAAGGCGCTACTCGCTGCGGGGGAGGTCGACGAGGCGCTGGCCGAGGCCGACCGTGCACTCGCGTTGATCAAGGACCCGAAGGACCTGCGGCGGATCGGCCCGCTCACTGCCGTCGGTCGTGCCTACGGCGAGCTCGGCCGCTGCAGCGATGCGATCAAGCCGTTCGATGAGGCGGCCACGATCGCCGAGGCTTCGAGGGCGCCGACCAAGGTCGCCGAGCTGGCGAGTAACCGCGTCGAGTGCGATCTCGAGACGGGACGAGCGGCCGCGACACGCAAGGCGATCGAAGCAGCGGTTCTCGGCCAGCGTGCGCTCCTCGGGGACCGGAGCCACTTCTTTGCAAACTACCTGGCCGCGCTTGCGCAAGCCCGCCTCGCGAGCGGTGAGCCGTCAGCAGCGCTTGCTCCGGCCGAACAAGCGCTGTCGATCCTGGTCGATAGCAAGGTGGTGGGCTATCGCCTCGTGCGAGCACAGCTCGTGCTCGCACAGGTGCTGTGGGAAGCAAGGCCCGACGAGCGTGCTCGGGCCAGCGAGCTCGCGCGGACGGCGCTCGCGAACGCGCAACCGTTGAGGCACACCAAGGCTGTGATCGAGCACTGGCTGAGCACACACTGAGCAGTACTGGGCTTGATCCCGCAAGTGCTCAGTCGTGCTTCGTCTCGCATGCGGCGAGCGCAGCGTCCGCCGAGAACGCACCGGGCGCGAGCTCGTCGAGCTTCGGCTTGATGGCGAGCGCGGTCGCACAGTCGTCGCGCGCAGCGGCGGCCCTCGCATGCTCGAGCAGCAGTCCGGCCGCGGCGGTGCGCTCGATCTGCTTCACGTCGGAGGCGTGGTCGCCAGGAAGGCTCGGATCACCTGACTCGCGCATCCATGCCTGGAACGCGGGCATCCCGCGACATCGCTGGACCTCGCTGACGCCGTAGCCGGCGGAGCCGAGTATCGCGATCCCGGGTGCCGCCGCGACGGCAAGCGCGAGCGCATCGATATACAAGATGAAGATGCCGGCGCCCGGCGCGGTCGACCCCGGCCCCGACGACGTCAGCCTGCGATACATGAACACCTCTCCGGCGACGAGTGCGGCGGCGCCGATCAGCGCGTCCGTGGTCACGTACGCGTAGTGATCCGTGCATTCGACCTGGCCCCGCACGGGCGGCAACGATGGCGCTTTGTGTGTCGCAACGAGCGAGCAGGCACACGCCGCCACCGCCCCGAGTGCCACGAACCGCATGCTCCGACGGTCGCACGAACGCGTGTGCGTGCAGAACGGATCACCCGAATCTCACGCCCGCACGGTGGCGCCGCGGTCATGTAGAGATCTCCCGGCGTGCGCGCGCCGGTGTATGAAGTCGCGATGAAGCACGCGATCGAGATCGGCTATCAAGCGTTCCTGAAGGACGGCGGCGAGGAGTTCGGCGCCGTGCGGCAGGTCATGCCGAACGGCGACATCGTCGTGTACGTCGAGAACACCGGTGACTTCGTCGTCAAGCACGACGCGATCGATGCGGTGCACTCGGGCAAGGTCATCGTCCATGCGAGCAAGCTCGACGGTCGCTTGCGCGCGGCCATCGGCCACTCGCACGATGCCGAAGAACCGGGGCTGTAGCGTCAGCGCGGACGCGCAACTCACCCCCGTACCGTACGGGATTTCCGGGCACTGCCGCTCGGCCCGTGGCCAGTCGCTCGTGGCAGAAGCACCAAGTCGGCGGCTTCCTCTGCATCCCTGAGAAGCGTCTTGCGCGTCGCGCCCGTTCTCGCACGCATGGTCAAACCATTCGTCAGGTCGATGACCTGGCTCGCCCGCGTCGCGACAGGAAAGTCCGCCGGAATTTCTCCCGCGCTGATCCCGTCCCGAAAACGACGTTCCAGAAGCGCCGCGGCTCCAGCCGAAGCCTGCTGCAGGAACTGACGGACCTCTGCGTCGTCCACGAGCGGCGCGATGCACAAGAGAAGACAGCCCGTAGCGCTCCCTTCCTCGGTCGCAGCTTCTACGTTGTGCCTGAGGAAGCCGGCAAGCGAGGCGCGAAGAGTCGGTGGCGAGAGGAGTGCTCTCGCAGCGCCAGCGCCCTTCTTCTCCGCGTATGCCTTCAGGGCACGCAGGAATAACGTTCGCTTGTCCCCGAAGACCGCGTACAGGCTCGGTCGACCAACACCCATCCCTTCGACGAGATCGTCGATCGTCACTCCGTCGTAGCCCTTCGACCAGAACACCTGAATCGCTTTTTCCACCGCCTCCAGCTCGTCGAAGTTGCGCGGTCGTCCACGCGGCTTGCTGGTATTTTGAATCATTTAGTTCAGAAACTCCTTGCGGCTGATGATTCGTCCAATTACCGTACCGAACAGTTCGAAATTCGCAAGCCGACCGCCACCGACCGCGGTGTTGGAGCTCCCAGTTCGATCTGCTTTCTCACACAACGGAACCACGCATGGAACATTCGATCGCGCTCGTCACCGGCACCACCTCCGGGCTCGGCTATGCGGCAGCCCACGCTCTTGCCGGAGAGGGTTGGCGTGAAATCATCGTAACCGGGCGCAGCCTTGCTCGGGTCCAGGAAACGGCCGCGAAGCTCGAGGCCGAGACCGGAAGGCAGGTCTTCACGCCGCTGGAGCTGGATCTGGACGCGCCGTCCAGCGTTCAGTCCGCCCTCGCAGCGCTCGTCAAGCGAGGTCGACCAATCGATTTCCTGCTGCTCAACGCTGGGCTCGTCCCTGGCAAGGCGCGCGTGATCACGGAAGCGGGCGTCGAGGCGTCTCAGGCCCCTCTGATCGGCCATCACCAACTGACCGTCGGGTTGCTTCGCGCCAAGCTCCTGAGTCCCGACGCGCGGATTGTTATCGCCGGCGCGGAACCTGCTCGAGGGGACGTCCCGCTGTTCAGCTTGACCGATGTGGCGGCCTTCGCCGACGAACACTATCAGGGTGACCGAACCGCCGCTGTCGAGGACGTGGTGCGTAGCGGGCCGAAGGTGAAGTACAAGGCGAACCGGGCGTACGCCGACGCGAAGCTCATCATCGCCTGGTGGGCCGCGGCGCTGGCGCGCCGGCTACCCTCCGGCATGGCCGTATGCGCCGTGGCGCCCGGCAGCGCGCCCGATACGAAGGCATCGCGTAACGCGAGCGCGATCTTGAAGTGGCTGTTCATTCCTCTGGTGAAGCTCCTCCCCGGGATGACTCAGACGCCGCAGGTTGCGGCCCGTCGCTACCTCCAGGCATCGGAGCTCGGCACCGACGTCTCGGGGCAGTTCTTCGCCTCGCCTCCGAAGAAGCTCACCGGCCCGATCGAGGCGATGCGCCACCCACACTTTCACGATCGCGCCAACCAGGAAGCCGCGTGGCAGGCTGTGGTCAAGGTCTCCGGCGTCGACTTGGCTGAAGAAGCGACGGTCGCGGCGAAGTCGTCGCGGTGACCGGCGACAGCGGAGCTGCATCTTCCGTCCGCGGTGATCGACGGATCGTGAACGCGATCGATGCACGCGAGCTAGCCGTGACGGATCGCTGGGTGGGCTCGGCGGCCCGCATATTGGCGTCGACGGCGCTGAAGCCGGATACGTCAGTCGAGCGCGGAGTGACTAGTCGTCGTCGCCGTCCTCGCGATCCGGTGCGGCCTTCAAGCCGTACTTCTCCATGCGATAGATGAGCGTACGCCGCGACATGCCGAGTGTGCGCGCGGCCTGTGTCTGGTTACCACCCGCGGCATCGAGCGCGGCGACGATCGTGGCGCGCTCGATTTCACCGAGCTGCGTGCGCATGTCGCCGAGTGGAGGGGGCGTCGGGCGCACGGGCGGCTCCGTGGGTGTGGTTGTGGCGGGCGCCGCGGGCCGGGGCCCGAGCACCTGCGTGATCAAAGAATCGATCTTCGGTCGCTTCGGTAGTCGCGCGTGGGAAAGGCCGGCGATCGCGACGAGAGGGCCGATCGCGATCGCATCGCCGGCACGGATCTCTCGCTTCCCCATCACGCGCTCGCCGTTGACGTAGGTCGCGATGCGGCTGGGAAGATCCTCGAGCTCGATCGTCGCGCCGCGCCGCGTGATCCGAGCGTCCTGGCCGATCGTGACGTCGACGGCGTCGGGGAGCTCGAGCACGCGCGTCCCGGTCTCGCCCTCGAGCTGCAGCACGACAAACGCCTGCGGCTTGTCGGAGATGACGAGATCGACCGCACCAGAGATGGGTGGCATTTCGGGCCTCACAGGCGATAGTGGAACTGGAAGAGCGAGTAGCCCGACGAGTGTCCGCCGGAGCCGAAGTCGGTGGTCTGGATGCGATTGGTCAAGAGCAGCTCCCAGTGGGAGGTCGCGAACCAGTGGACGTTCGCGTCGAAGGCCTCGATGTCCATCTTCGTCACGTGCGTGTCGGCGTCGAACTGGGACAGGCCGAAATCCACGAACCAGCCGTCGTGCACGAACCAGGTCGCCATCAGGTAGCTCACGACCTGGTCGCGCGCACCGCCGGCGGCGAACGTCTGGCGGATGACCTGGCCCTCGAGCTGGAGCAGCACGGGATCGAGCCAGTACTTCGCGGTGATGCCGCCAGCGGTGCGCGCGTCGTCGGTGCTCTTCGCGTAGCGGCCCTCGGCACCGATCGAGAACACGCCGCCGAGGCGCTTCTCGGCGTACGCCGCGGCGCCGTTGCCGAATTCCACGGGGTCCTGGATCGGATCGTGGACGAACGCGGTGAGGTGCGCCTCCCAGCTCGGATCGACGTATTCGACGGCGGCGCCGTAGGTCTCGCCGTAGAGCGGCGTCTGGCCGTACTGCCGCGTGAAGTCGTTGTGCTCGGCGAACCGGAGCCCGTAGACGGGCATGAACCGGCCGACGCGCACGTAGAGGCCGTGGTTCGTGCCCGGATCCGACTGCCACATCCCGTAGTGCTCGCGGAGCTGCAGGAACTTCAGCGGCGTGTTGCCGGACTGTACGCCGAGCGTCGCGTAGAACGAGAACCCCTCGTGATGGACGAGCGCGGCGGCCTCGGCCTGCATCGGGAAGCCGCCGGCGTGCGGACCGAGATCCTCGATGAACCCGGCGGCCGCGCGGAGATCTGCAGTGAGCTCGAGCCAGCTCGGGCCGACGAGCTTGCCGTGCGCGGCCTCGGGCGCGCCGCCGAACGTCGACGTGCTCTCCGCGACGCCGAGGCCATTCTCGTTCAGGAGGCCGCCGCCGGCGGGCGAGATATGACAGCTCGTGCACGTCTGATCCTTCGAGAGCTGGTACTGCGGATACGCGAGCGCGACCGCCGGCAGCGCGATCACGAGGAGCGCGATCGCGAGCTTCACTGCAGCCCCGCGGCGCCGTCGCTGACCCAGCGTGTGATCAGCTCGATGTCGGCATCGGGCAGTGGCGAGTCCGGCGGCATCGGCTTGCTGCTGTCGCTGAGGATCGTGACGATCTCCGACTGGTTCGGCGAGCCCGGCACGACGAGACGCTGGCCGCGCTTGCCACTGCCGGTCAGCGCGGACTTCCCTGCGGCGATCGTATCGAATGCGAGGTTGTGCGCCGCGGTCTCCGACGAGTGACAGGCGGCTCGCCCGCACATCGGCGCGAGGATCGCCTCGATGATGTAGTCCGCGGTCTCGGGGCGGGTGTCGGTCTGCGTTGCGCAGCCGCCGAGCAACGTCACTGCGATACAAGCCAGGAGACGCGGCATGCGGCCAAGCTACTGGGCGTGGGGTCCAACGTCTGTCCCGCCCGTGCACTTCAGTGTTGCCTGGAAACCGTGAGCCGTTTTGACGTGCTGGTGGCACTCCAACGCGCGGGACAGCCAAGCGCCGTAGCGCTGACGTCGAGGCCCTGCTCGATAGCGACGTGATGGATCACGCGACCACAGGACTGCCAGCAGGGTTGCCACAACCACGGCTTCACATTCTCGGGCACGCTCTACACATCTGCTGCCGGTACCGCGATCGCACCAGGCGCGACGAGCTCCACCGCGCCGCGGACTGACGGCGCAAGTCATGCGGGCGCGCGCGAAGCAACCGCGGCGCTTGCGCGATCGGGCTGCGGTCGTCGGCCCGCGACGCGGAACGCTACTTGCTCCAAACCATCTCATGATGCGCCTCGCCCTCTCGGTCGCACTCGTCGCTGCCTGCGACGCGCCGACGTCGGTGCCATCCGCGCTGCCGATGTTGCAGGGTGGCGCCGTGATCGCCGGGTCCGATCGCGCCTCGCGGTCGGCCGTCGACAAGCTTGGCGCGCTCGTCGTGTCCGGGCCCGACTGCGTCGGTGACTCCTATGGTGGCTTCGAGCTCGTGGCCGACGTCGCGGCCGATCCCGGTGAGGAGACCGTGCTCGCGTCCTACGGGCACGGCGTGGTCGTGATCGGCGCCGACGGGCATCGCATCGCGACGGCACCGGGCTTTGGCTGTACCGGCTCGCAAGACGAGCTGGTCGCACTGGAGGTCGTGAAGACGTCGCAGGACGCACCCTTGATCGCAGTCGCGGTCACGCAAGGCGGACGGCGCGAGAGCACGACGTGGCTCCATCTCTTCGCGGTCGGGTCGACCAAGCACCTCGATCACCTCTTCGCTGGCGAGGTCTCGCATGCCGACGGTGCCGACGTGACAGGCGGCGCGATCACGCTCGTCCCCGGCGGCCTGGTCTACCGGCACCCGATGACTGGGCCCGCGCTCTGGAAGTACGATCGGACGCTTCGGCGTTATGTCCTCGAGACAACATCGCACCAAGACTGAGCTGCGAGCAGGGCACCCCAGTCGTTGCTACAAGGCGTTCGCATCAGCGATCGTACCGTCCGGTCTTCTCGGTGAACGAGATCCGAAAGATCACGTCCGCGCGCTGCGCGTGGCTGATCGGCAGGTAGACCCCAGCACCCTCCCACGGCATCGCGTTGGCCGATGGCGGGGACGCGGTCAGCCGCGCCACGAGCTGCTCGTATGCGGCGTCCGCGACACGGCCCCGAAGCTCCTCGTATCGTCCAAACGCGATCACGCTGTCCCACTTCGGCAATCGGCTCACGTCGTCGACCTCGAAGCAGACGAACGGATTCTCCCGCATCATCTGGACCTTCAGGCCCACACCCGTGTGGCTGATGATCGCGTCATCCGCGTAGACGTAGGTGATGGGCACGATGTACGTGCGACCGAGCGCGTGGCATCCGATCCGGCCGATGACCTGTTCGTGAAGCACCTGTTCGATCTGCTTCGGGCTTAGCACTCCGATCATGGACGATCTCGTTTCACGTTTCGTTCCCATTGCGCTGTCGTTGATGTCCGAACACGTGGCACGACGCGCGAAGACTCGAACGCCGCTTGGCATCAATCCCGAGGGGGCTGCGGGCAACCACCGCTCGGGTGACCTTCATCGATCCGCGAACGCGAGGCGCGGGCGAGCGGGGAGTAGCCCGAGATCCGCCAGGTGATCGCGAAGCTGCGCGGTCGAGAACTTCGTCAGATCGCGCTCGAGCTCGGTGATCTCCAAGGTTCGCCGGAGCGGCGCGAGCGCGCTGCGAAGCGCGGGGAGCATGCGCGAGCTCGCGACGAGCAAGAGCCGGCGATGAGCACCGTCCTTCGCGATTCGCGTCGCATGACTCGCGATGAGCTCCGCAAACCGGGTATCGAGCTGCGCGATGTGGCCGTTGCGGTGATCGTCGAACGCGTATCCACGACCACCGGCGTGATTCGCTCCGCTGTTGTCGGAGAACAGCTCGCTCGGGCGCTGCCGGCGCGCCTCGTCGATGAGGTCGACGACCTCTTTCAGCTCGTCGCGCGGGACGTCGGGCTCGAGCGTTTGTTCGTAGGTGTAGAGCCGCGCGCGGGCGGCATCGGCGACGAGAATACAAAGGCGCATCATGCTCGCATCCATTGCAATGTGCCGGCCGCGGATCAGCAGCTTCGCGAGCGCTCGGCTTGGAGCGAGGGCGGGCGCAAGCCACGCGCGTCGTGCTCGCGGCTGCGCAATCGGTGCGCACCTCAGTGTCCCGCGTCGATCACCGGCAGCTTCGCGTGTGCCGCTGCGCGCATGTCGATGATCGGAAAGTGATCGCGGCAGCAGGCCGGGAGCTGATCGCGCAGGATCCGCAGCGCGTGACCCACCTTGGTCAGAAAGTCGGTCTCGGCCGGCACCTCGTAGCGTCGGGGATGGTTCGCCCAGAGCGCGGCGATCCGGTCGTCGATCGCGCGTGCCTGTCGTGCCGACTCGAGGCGCAGCGGATTGTCATGGTTGTAACCGGCGATGGGGGTGCGCAGATGAATGACCGCGTGATAGCGGGCCAGCTGCTCGTCGAGCGAGGTCCCGACCGCAGTCCACAGATCGCCGGGACCGACCCAGTACGCGCCGCCATCGATCGTTCCACGGTCGCACAGTGCGATCGCGAGCCGGTCGTCATCGCCGACTGCCTCGAGCTCTCGCTGGACGTAGAAGATCGCGCGCTGAGCGGAGCGCCGGGCCTCGATGCTATCGATGCGCGGAAAGCCACCTCCGAACACGATGCCGGCGGCCTCGGGAAGTACCCGGACGTGGGCGCACAGCGACCAGCGGACGATCTCCAGCACGGCCGTCTTGCCTGCGCCGGGTCCACCGGTGGGCGCGATCCGGACATGCTCGTGGTCTTCGCAGGTCGTCGCCATGGTCTGATGCGGTGCGACCGCCATGCCACCGCGATCGCGCCTGCTCGGAAGCTGCCGCGGGTGCCACGCGAGACCGCGCGCAGCGCACTGACTCACGAGCTCGGCAGCTCGCAGCCGGTGGCGACCGCGACGCAGCGACCGTATTCGCACGCCGCGCGTGCATTGCAGTCGGTCGGGACGGCCTGACACGTGACCTCGGGACAGCGCCAGCGGTCCGGACAAACCGTCTCGTTCTCGATCAGGAGGCCATCGAGGACCGACGACGGAACGGCCTCGAACGGCGGCGCCGCCGGGCATTCGATACAACACGTGAGCGCCGCCGGCATGAGCACACAATCGTCATCGCGCACGCATTGCGCGTCGTGGGACGGCGGCGCAATTGCTTCGCGTTCGATCGCGGCCCGGTCGCATGCGGCAAGCATGGCGAGCGCGACGAATGACCTGGGCATAGCTCGTGGCAGTGCAAGGCATGATCCCGCGAAGCCGGGCGGTCTCCGCAGGCTGGCGCGATTCGTGGAACACACAAGACATGACGCTTCCCACGGTCATTCTGGTCCCCACGGACTTCAGCCCCTGCGCCAACCTCGCACTCGATCACGCGGTGGAGCTCGCATCGAAGCTCGGTGCCAAGGTTCACCTCCTCAACGTGATCGACCTCCAAGGATTTGGCATCGACTATGGGATCGTCGTCGCCGAGGAGGTACTCACATCGGTGTACGAGACCAATCGGAAGGAGCTCGAGAAGCTCATTGCAGAACGTGGCAAGGGGGTGGCGTTCGGGCCGCCCCTCGTCGAGATCGGCGAGCCTCGCATCACGATCCCCGACTACGCCGCCACGCTGCACGCAGATCTGATCGTGATGGGCACGCACGGTCGACGCGGCCTGAAACGATTCCTGCTCGGTAGTGTCGCGGAGAGCGTGACGCGCAACGCATCGTGTCCGGTGTTCTTGGTCCGCGAGACGTCGGCGCGCGAGAAGACGCGCGAGAACGCGATCGCTCCTGAGCATCGGCAGCAGCTCGCTCGATCGAGCTAGCGATCCCGCTCCTCCAGCGCGCCGCCGCCCGAGTATCGAGATCACGTCGCGAGCGCGAGACGCATGCGCGCATCGACCGCGATGGCTCCCTCGCCGGGAGCCAGCACGATCACCGGATTGAGGTCGAGCTCGACGAGCTCTGGCACGAGCTCGACGAGCACCGAGATCCTCAGCAGGACATCGATCAGGGCCGCGCGATCGGCGGCGGGCTCACCTCGGAAGCCGTCGAACCGCGCCCGGCCGCGGAGGCTGTCGAGCATGTCACCGGCGTCGAGATCGCTGACCGGCGTGACCCGGAAGCTGACGTCCTTGTAGAGCTCGACCGCGACACCGCCGATGCCGGCGACGAGCAGTGGCCCGAGGGTCGGATCCACGGTGACCCCGACGAGCGCCTCGAGCCCGCGCGGGACCTGGCGCTGGACGAGAAAGCCGTCGAGCCCCGCGATCCGCGCGCGCATCCCGGTCGCGGCCGCGCGAACAGCTTCGGCGTCCCGAAGCCCGACGGCCACGCCACCGACGTCGGTCTTGTGGACGAGGCCGGGCGCGCTGGCCTTGAGCACGACGGGAAATCCCAGCTCGCCGGCGGCCGCGACGGCCTCGTCCGGATCCGGCCCGACAGAGCGATGCTCGGCGACCTTCACGCCTACGATCGCGAGCATCGCGGCGAGCGTTCCAAACGGCACCCAGCCATCGGAGGCCCGGTTGACCAGCGCACGCATCGCGCGTTGTTGCTCGATCGTCGGCTGCAGGTGCGTCCCCGCCGGGCGCTCGCGCCACTTGCCGTAGCGCGCGGCGGCGGCCAGCGCGAGGGCCGCATTCTCGGGGAAGCTGTACGAGGGAATCGGCCCTCGCGCGCCTTGGGAGAGCACGGCGGGCGTGCCGCGCGACGACAGGAACACGGTCGCGATCGGTTTGTCGGCGGGCATCCGCGCCGCGCCGCGTGCGATGCCGGCGGCGATCGTTTCGGGATCGGTGACCAGCGGCGGGACGTAGATCGCGACCACCGCATCGATCTCCGGATCTCGACCGACGATCTCGATCGCCGCCTCGTAGAGCTCGGCGGGCGCAGATGCGATCATGTCGATCGGGTTGGACAGGCCGGCTTCGCGAGGCAGGATCTCGCGCAGTCGCTCGAGCGTCTGCGGCGATGGCGCCGGCAAGACGAGGCCATGGGCCTCGCACGCGTCGGCCAGCAAGATGCCCGGCCCTCCGGCGTTGGTGACCACGCCGACGCGCATGCCCTTTGGAACCGGCTGGCTGGAGAGCAGCGCGATGAGATCGAACATCTCCTCGAGCGTGGTCGTCCGGATCACGCCGGTCTGCGCGAACAGCGCATCGATGCCGATATCGAGGCTGGCCAGTGCCGCCGAGTGGCTCGACGCCGCACGCGTTCCCGCCGCAGACCGCCCGGACTTGACGGCAACGATCGGCCGCTGCCGTGCGACCTCGGGCGCGAGCCGCGTGAACGTCCGCGGATTGCCGAAGCTCTCGAGGTAGAGCGCGATCACCTTCGTCCTCGGATCGCCGTGCCAGTAGGCCAGCAGATCGTTGACCGAGACATCGGCCTTGTTCCCGACCGAGATGAAGTCGGCGATGCCCAGCCCGAGCTGCTTCGCGTAGTCGAGCATCGCGAGGCCCAGGGCGCCGCTCTGCGTGATCATCGAGACATTGCCCGCCGGCGGGAAGATCGGGCTGAACGTCGCGTCGAGGCGCACCTCCGGCGCGGTCGACAGCACACCCATGCAATTCGGCCCGACCATGCGCATACCGGCGCCGCGCACGAGCGCTCGCAATCGGTCCTCGGCGGCCCGCCCTCCCGCGACCTCCGCGAAGCCGGCGCTGATCACCACGACGCCGCGCACACCCGCCGCCGCACAATCGCGGATCGCGCCTTCGACGGCGGGCGCCGGCACGGCGATGATCGCGAGGTCGATCGGCGCACCGACCGCACCGACCGATGGAAAGCTTCGCCGGCCCGCGATCTCGGTCGCGTGCGGATTGATCGGATAGATCGGGCCGCGAAACTCCTGGGCGATCAGGTTGTCGAGGATCGCGCGCCCGATCGCGTGCGGCGACTCGCGCGAAGCGCCGATCACAGCGACCGAGGCCGGCGCGAAGAACACGCGCAGGCTGCGCGCCGCGGCTTCCTGCTCGCGCGTGGCGGCAGCCGCCAGGAAGCGCTCGGTGCCGGAGATCGGAAACTCGACGCGAAACACATGTGCGTCGAGGGTCTCCTGCACCGCGAAGCCGCTCCGGTCGAACACGTCTAGCATCGCGCTGTTGTCCGCCTCCACGTCGGCGCGAAATCGCGTGATGCCGTGCTCGCGGGCGATCCGCGCGAGGTGCTCGAGCAGCAGCGTTCCGATGCCGCGTCCCTGGTCGGCATCGGCGACATCGAACGCGAGCTCCGCCGTGCGCTGGTCCGCGAGCATCGTGTATCTGCCGATGCCGAGCATCCGCTCCTCGTCGCCGTGCCGCACCATCGCACCGAGCGCGACCTCGCGGGCGCCGTCGAGCGTGGCGAGGTACGCGAGGTCGGAATCGGCGAGCTCCAGCTTTGCCATGAAGAAGCGGTGGCGGATCGAGAGCGCGCTCATGCGGCCGAACAAGGCAAGGACGTGCTCGCGATCGGCCGATGTCAGCGACCGGAGCACGACGGATGTGCCGTCGCGCAGGATGGCTTCGTGGCAGTAGTCGGTCACGTACCCTCGCGGTGCAAGCACATGGCCACCGCGCGTCAGCAGCGCTGCACGACAGGATCGGGCTCGGAATCGTCGCGCAGATGTTCGACGAGCGCGGGCCGCAACGACGCCCACTTGGCGAACGGATTTCCGCCCGGTGTATTCGCAGCGTCGCGGATCGCGATCAGGTCTGCGCGTAGCCGCCGTGGTGCGACCGCTTCGAGCTGACGAGCGACGTCCCCGAGCCCCTCCGCATCGCCATGCGCGCATGCCCAGTCGCCTCCGAGAAGTAGCTCGAGGACGGTCTTCATGCGTGGCCTCATGCACCAGAGGAGTGCAAGCGGGACGCCAGAGCGAATCGCCGCGACACCGTGACGTGGCATGCGCCTGGCACGAACTGCACCCATGGAGCCTCGCAGGGACATCGTCGTGATCGGAGCGTCGGCCGGAGGCATCGAGGCGGTCAGGCTCCTGCTCGCCGAGTTGCCGCACGATCTGCGGGCATCGGTCTTTGTCGTGATCCACACGCCCCCGTTCGAGAACGACAGGTTGCCCTCGGTACTGGGTAGGCAGTCGCCGCTCGAGATCGCGTACGCGCAGGATGGGCAGAAGTTCCATCCCGGCTGCATCTACGTGGCTCCCCCGGATCACCACATCATCCTGGAGGGCGAGCGCATGCTCGTGCGGCGAGGCCCGAAGGAGAACCGGTTCAGGCCGTCAGTCGACGCGCTGTTTCGTTCGGCGGCCTACGTCCACGGAAATCGCGTCATCGGTGTGGTGATGTCGGGGGCTCTCGATGACGGCACCTCCGGGCTGTGGTCGATCAAGCGGCTCGGCGGCATCGCGATGGCGCAGAGCCCGGGCGATTCCCTGCATCCCGAGATGCCCAGAAGCGCGATCGAACAGGTCGAGATCGACCACGTCGGCACGGCGCAGGAGCTCGGAGCCTTGATCGCCCGGCTCGTGGGCGAAGTCGTGCCTGCGCCACAGCCCCTGGGCGAAGCCGAGCTTGGTCTGCTGGGCATCGAGATCGACATCGCAGCCAGTGGCGGTGCGTTCGACAAGGGCATCCTCGCATGGGGAGACATCGCGCCCTTCACCTGTCCGGACTGTCATGGTTCTCTCGTCAGGCTGCGGGAGGGCAGGCTGCTGCGATTTCGCTGCAACACCGGCCACGCGTTCACGCCGCGCGCACTGCTCGCCGGCATCAGCGAATCCGTCGGGACCACGCTCGGTGAGGCCGCGCGAGGTCTCGAGGAGGAGACCCAGCTCCTCGAATACCTCTCGGAACACTTCAAGAACGCCGGCAACGAAGTCGCGGCGAGACAGTTCCTGGACACCGCGCACGCGGCTCGCGCGGCATTGCGAGTCGTCGAAGGCTCGTCGCGCGAGCAGCTAAGTATCGGTGAACAGGTCCATCTCCCGGCCGAGACCCCATCAGCTAGCGGTCGTCTGGAGCAGTGAGATCATCGCGGAGCTTCTCGAGTGCCGCCGAGAGTGCCGCGACCTCGTCGTCGATCGCACGGCCCGCGCGCTTGCCGGCATGGTCGACCAGCTTGCTCAGGTGTTCGATGCGGGGCTCGAGCGCATGCCAGCGATCGCGAAGCTCCAAAGACGCGAGGTGAAGCTGGACCTGGATCTCATCCGCGATCCGTCGGATCGCGCTCCACTGGGATGATTGGTTCTCCATGGCTTGCGGGTTTGCAACACCCGCGCCGGCGCCTCGCCGAGATCATGGGCGGATCGCGACCTTCAGCGCGCCGTCGCGCTGGTTGGCGAAGAGCTCGTAGGCAGCCTCGATGTCGTCGAGCTTGAACGAATGCGTGACGAGGTCGCGAAACGGGAAGCGCTTCGCCCGGACCACGTTCATGAGCCGCCGCATCCGCTCCTTGCCGCCCGGGCACAGCGTCGTCACGATCGTCTGGTCCGCGAGACCCGCCCCGAACGCATCGTAGGGCACCTGTAGATGGCCGGCGTAGACACCCAGGCTCGAGAGGGTACCGCCGGGTCGGAGCGTGCGCAGGGCATTCTCGAACGTCGTCTGCGTGCCGAGCGCCTCGATCGTGACGTCGGCGCCGCCGCCGGTCAGGCTCTTGATCGCGGCGACCACGTCCTGCTCCTTGTAGTTGAGCACGACATCTGCACCCATTCGCTTCGCGATCTCGAGACGACTCGAGACGCTATCGATGCCGATGACGAGCGATGCGCCCGAGAGCTTCGCGCCGGCCGTCGCGCACAACCCGATCGGCCCCTCCGCGAACACCGCGACCGCGTCCCCGATCCGCACGTGACCGCGCTCCGATGCGGAGAACCCGGTCGACATGATGTCGGGGCACAGCACGACGTCCTCGTCAGAGAGCTCGTCGGGGATCTTCGCGAGATTTGCTTGCGCATCGGGAACGACGACGTACTCGGCCTGGCAGCCGTTGATGGTGTTGCCGAAGCGCCAGCCACCGAGCGCCTCGTAGTCGCCGCCGCCGTGGTCGCATTGCGAGGAGTTCCCGGACAGGCACGCCCGACACTGGCCGCACGGAGTGATCGCACCGACGATCACGCGATCGCCGATCGAATAACCATGAAGGCCAGGACCGAGCGCGGCGATCCGGCCGACCGGCTCGTGGCCGACGATGAGGCCGTTCTTGACCGGGTACTCGCCTCGCAGGATGTGCACGTCAGTCCCGCAGATCGTGGTCAGCGTGACCCGCACCAAGGCCTCTCCCGGCCCGGGCTCCGGTCGTGGAACTTCGCGGATCTTGATCTCGCCTTTTCCGACGAAGACGGCGGCTTTCATGGTGGTCATGTCGCGTACTAGCGATGCAAGACAGACGCCGCGCGTCTTCGGCTAAGGCCCTGCGCCGAGGGCCATGCGAACGCAAGACCTGCGCGATCGAGAGCCCGGAAGCATGGAGCGTCGGTTGCGATCCCGTCGGTGATGGATGCCATTGCCGATCTGCCGTCTCGACGCGGTCTCGCCATTCTCCTTCCGGATCACCATCGCCGACTCGAGGCCAGGTGCCGTCAAGCCTCGGGCCATTCGGCCGCGTTGTTCGGCGACGTGCTCGCAACCAGGTGGCGGCAAGAATTGCGCGCTCTTGTGCCACTGACGCGGCATGTCGGCTGCAGAGGCCACGGCCATGCACGTGCCCGCGAACATCCTGGTGCCGACCGACTTCAGCGAAACCGCAGACACGGCGCTCGACTATGCCGTGATGCTCGCCGCGAAACTCGGGGCCCGCATTCACCTTCTGCACGTCACCGGGATCCCGATGCTCGGCGTTCCAGAAGCAGGTGTCGCGCTGACCAGCACGATGATCGAATCGATCATCCGCAACGCCCAGCACGCGCTCGATCGGCTGATCGACCAGCGTCGCGGGCGCGCCGCATTCGCCGAGACCATCCAGAGCACCGGGGATCCACGTGACATGATCCTCCAGGCAGCGAAGGATACGGCTGCCGATCTGATCGTGATGGGCACGCACGGGAGGCGTGGCCTCAAACGCCTGTTGCTCGGCAGCGTCGCCGAAGCGGTCGTGCGTACCGCGTCGTGCCCGGTCCTCACGGTTCGCACCGCGGCGGTGGCGTCGTGAAGCGCATCCTGGTCGCCCTGGACGGCTCGGACCGCGCGTCGCTGGTGCTCTCGGCCGCGGCGCGGCTCGCGGAGCTGACCGATGCGAAGCTGGTGCTCTTTCGCGCCATCGGGATCCCGCCAGAGATCACCCAGGAAGTGCTCGCGGCGACCGACCTGCGCGTGGAGGACCTTCTCCGGCGCAGCGCGCACGAGGAGCTCTCCCGGTTCGCCGGTACGCTTCGCAGCGGCCTCGTGGAGGAGATCGTGACGGAGCTCGCGACGCCGTGGGACGGCATTCTCCGCGCGGGACGCGCGCGTGATGCCGACCTGATCATGATCGGCTCACACGGCTATAGCGGCATCGATCACGTGCTGGGAACAACTGCCGCCAAGGTCGTCGATCACGCCGATCGCAATGTGATGGTCGTACGCACGGCGCTCTGATCGAGACGCGACGCGAGTCTCAGGCCTTGTTCGCCGGCTTCTCGCGGACCAGGAGCACCGGACATGGCGCGCTCCGCGACACCGCTTCGGCGACGCTTCCGAGCAGGAGTCGCGTCACGCCGCGACGGCCATGCGTGCCCATCACGACCAGATCGGCGGGCAGCATCGCGGCCGTGTCGACGATCGTCATGCGAGGATCGCCGAGCTCGACGCGAGGGGTCGCGAACGCCACCCTCGTGCTGCGCGCGGCCACCAGCTTCTCGAGCGATCGCTGATTGCCCTCGCGCAGCGACGCGATCACATCCTCGACGAGCACGACCCCGTAATCGATTCCGAACCCGTGCAGGTCGACCACGTTGAGCAGCTGGATCCTCGCGTCCAGCTTCGCCGCGAGCTCCACCGCGTAGTCGAGTGCGAGCTCTGCGCAGGGACTCAGGTCGGTCGGGACGAGGATGATCTTGGGTAGCGCCATGCCTCGTGTACTCCACGAATCGCGCCAGCTCGCATGTTCTTCGGCGCGCCGCGCGTCAGCACTGCGGGGACTCTCCGAATGCTCGCGAATCTCGTGCGTCAGGCCGCGCAGGAGTTGCGCGCTCGGATGCGGGCACGAGATGCCGATCGCGGCAAGCACGAGTCGCGGTTCACCGCCCAGCGACGCAAGCGTTGCGCGCGATCGAGATCGAGCGCTTGCCTCGACGCGGAATGCGACCGATCACCGTCGACATGATCGCGCCGACTCGCATGGAGCGGGTTCTACGCTCACGTCGGCGTCTTACGCCTTCATGTTCTGGTCGATCTCGGGCTACTCGTCGCGATGCTCGGGTTGATCGGGCTACTCGTGCACGTGGAGTTGAGCGATTCGCCGCCGCGCGCCCCCGGCCGTGATGTGCTCGGCATCGCGCGAGTCCGAAGTACCCGCGCAGGTCCACAGGTCGTGCGCCATGGCTGAGGTCACGCTGATGTGATCGAGTGGCAGGCCTGGAAGTACGCAGCCACGCACGCATCGCGGTCGGTCAGGATGCCCACGAGCCTTCAACTGCCATGGGGTCGGGCTTTTGCTCGAATGCTCGGGATGGATCCGCCACAGCCCGTTCGCGATCAGCTTGGATGACGGAGCGTGCATCCAGGCACGACCGTTGCTTCGCAGTGCTGTATGCACGTCGCGCATCCCGTCCAGGTCGAGGTCACGTCGCCGAGCCGCTTCGAGCGGATCCAGCTTCTCCTCCGGTTCGCGCTGATGGTCGCGCTTGGGGTCTTCGGCATCACCGTCGGCTGGCTCGCGTGGGTCCTCTACCTCGTGTTGCCGGTGATCGCGGCGATCTATATCTCGTCGAGCAAACCCTACCCGGGCGAGCTCGGAGCAAAGGTCTGGGCGGCGCTCTCGTGGCTCCTCCAGCTCGCCGCCTTCGCGATCCTGCTCGTCGATCGATTCCCGGCGGGGGAGGGCGACCCCGTGCGAATCGACATCCGGTACACCGGGACCCCGACGGTCGGCACGGCGCTGTCGCGGCTCGCGACCTCGATCCCGAGTGCGCTGGTGCTGATGCTGCTGTGGTGTGCATCGAGCATCCTGTGGATCATCGCGATGGTGATCGTGCTGTTCGGCGGCACGATGCCCGACGCGATCCTCGGGTTTCAGCGCGGCGTGCTGCGCTGGACCGCGCGCCTCGCCGCGTACCACGCGTCGCTCGTGGAGGAATACCCGCCGTTCTTGCTCGAGACCGATGATGATCACACCACCGCGAGCGCGGCCTCGGAGGCGCGATGACGGCGCGCGTGCTGGTCACCGCCGGATCGAAGCGCGGCGGTACTGCGGAGATCGCGACCGCGATCGCCGAGGCACTGCGGACGGACGGCCTGATCGTCGATCAGCGTGCGCCGGCCGAGGTCGGCGATCTGGCGCCGTACGATGCGGTCATCGTCGGCGGCGGACTCTACGCGCACCGCTGGCCCCGCGACGTTCGCCGCTTCGTGAACGGGCACGCCGACGAGCTCGCCGCGCGTCGGGTCTGGATGTTCTCGAGCGGCCCGCTCGATGACTCGCCCGCGCGCACCGAGATCCCACCGGTGAAGCAGGTCGCCCGCCTGATGGCGCGGGTCGGCGCGCGCGGGCATGCGACGTTCGGCGGCCGGCTGCGTCCCGACGCTCGCGGCTTTCCTGCCGCAGCGATGGCGAAGACCCACGCGGGCGACTGGCGCGACTGGAAGCGGATTCGCGGCTGGGCGCACGACCTCGCGCACGTGCTCGAGCGCGAGCCAGCGCCGGCGATCACGCCGCGGCCCGCGCGGCCATCACGCTGGCCGCTGGCGGCCCTGTGCCTGGTCGTCGCAGTCACCGCGATCGCGGGCGGCATCGGCCTCGTCGCGCGCCCCGATGGCTCGCTGATGAACGCCTCGCCGTCGCTGCTGCGGGCCACGCCGTTTCCGGACTTCCTGATCCCCGGCCTGTTGCTGTTCGTCGTGATCGGCCTGGGGAACCTCGTGGCGGGCATCGCGGCGGCACGCGACCTGCCGAGCGCGCGCACGCTCGGGTTTCTGGCCGGCGTGGCGCTCGCGACCTGGATCGTTGCCGAGATGATCCTGCTCCGGACCGCGAACGCGCTGCAGCTCGCCTACCTCGCGGTCGGGATCGCGATCGCGGCCATCGCGCTCCGCCGCCGGGCGCCTTCTCGCGTCCACGCTTGAACACGCCCGTCTTGGTTCGTCCTCGTCGCGCGCGCAGCATCTGCGCGATACGCGTCGCGCCGTGGCCGTGCGTCTGGCGCCCAGCTTGCGAGCCCTGACTGCATGGAAGCCCAGGCCGCCCGCACGAAGCTCGTTGCCCAGCACGATTCACGGTCATCATGGATCTGAATGTCGCGTGGATCGTGATCGCGATGCGGCGCGCCGGCCTTCCTGCTGATCCGAGCGTTGCGCTCGGCCTCACTGCGTTCGCTGGACTTGCCGCATTCTTGCTCGGCTGGCTGCTGCGGTCGTGGCAACCGCGCGCGGCTGCAGTCACTGCCCCAGATGGTCGATCAGCGCCTTGACCCCGATCCCGATGAGCGTCAGACCACCGAGCACCTCGAGCCGCTTACCGAGGCGCGCGCCGAGGGCGGCGCCGGCAAGTGCACCGGCCAGGCTCAAGCCGTACGAAGCAACTCCGATCAAGACGAGCGCGACGATGGGAGAGATCGAGAGCATCGGGAGCGTCACCCCGGCGGCGAGTGCGTCGATGCTCGTCGCGATCGACAGGAGCACGATCGTCCGCACATCCATCTCGGATCCGCGCGCATCGCCTGCAGGCACCGGATCGCGACGGAACGCTTCGACGAGCATCTTGCCGCCGATGAGCGACAAGAGGCCGAACGCGATCCAGTGATCCCAGTGCTCGACGAAGTTCTTCGCGGTGTGTCCGAGCGCCCATCCGATCGCCGCCATTCCGGCCTGAAACACGCCGAACGACGTCGCAAGGACGATGGCCGCCCGCCTCGACATCCCGGTCACCGCGCGACTGGCCGCCACCGCAGTCGCGTCCATCGCCAGCGCGATGGCCAGGAGAATGGCTTCGATCATGCAACTTTCGAGTTCACGGACCGCGCCACTCGGAAGCTGACGCACAGGGTCTTTGTCCGCAAGATCTGCGCGCGAGCGCGCGATCGCGCCGAGCTTGCGCGATCGCGGCGCCCCGACGGCGCTCCGGGCGGCACGGCGCGTGAAACACCTGGTCGGGACGTGCTCCACGCCCCGACCGAATCGCCTCCCGCTCCACCGCTGCTCGATGTCCCGACTCCGATCTCGGGTCTGTCGTCCGACGAGGCCGCGCGCAGACTCGAGGAGGTCGGCGCGAACGAGCTGCGGCGCGACAACGGAACCCCGCCGTGGCGGGTACTCGCGCGGCAGTTCACGAGCCCGGTCGTCCTGCTGATGCTCGGCGCTGCTGCGGTGTCCGGCGTGCTGCGTGAAGTCGCGGATGCGATCGCGATCTCCGCGATCGTGTTCTTGAACGCGGTCGTCGGGTTCGTCCAGGAGTATCGCGCCGAGCGCTCGGTGCTCGCGCTGCGCGCATTGACCGCGCCGCACGCCCGCGTGCTGCGAGATGGTCGGCAAGCGGTCGTGTCTGCCACGACGATCGTGCCGGGCGATCTCCTGCTGCTCGAGGCTGGAGAGATCGTTGCCGCCGACGCGCAGCTCGTCGAGGCGTACCACCTCGCCGCGAGCGAGGCGCCGCTGACTGGAGAGAGCACGCCCGTCGACAAGTACCTCGGGTCGGTCGCGCCCGATGCGGCGCTCACCGATCGCCACGACTACGTCTTTCAGGGCACCGCGATCGCGACCGGGACGGGGCGCGCGATCGTCACGCGGACGGGCATGGCCACCGAGCTCGGCAGGATCGCGAGCCTCCTCGAGACTACCGTTCCCACCGAGACCCCGCTGCAGCGCCGGCTCGCGCAGGTCAGCCGCACGCTCCTGGTCGCGAGCGTCGCGATCGTCGTCGTCGTCGCCATCGCCGGGCTCGTGCGCGGGATGGCGGTCTTCGACGTGTTCCTCTCGGCGGTCTCGCTCGCTGTCGCGGCGGTTCCCGAAGGGCTACCGGCGATCGTGACCATCGCGCTCGCGATCGGGGTGCGGCGCATGGTCGTTCGCCATGCACTGGTCCGACGGCTCGCGGCCGTCGAGACGCTCGGCTGCGCGACGGTGATCTGCACGGACAAGACCGGCACGTTGACCACCGGCGTCATGACGGTTCGCGAGCTGTGGGGCGCCGATCACGAGCGGCTCCTCGACGCCGCGGCGGCCTGCTGTGACGCCGAGCTCGCGCCCGATCGGAGCGGCGGTCTCGGCGATCCCACCGAGGTCGCGATCCTCGTCGCGGCCGCGCGGCGAGGGATCCTGCGCGAGCGCATCGAAGCCGAGCGCGCGCGGGTCGAGGTCGCGCCGTTCGACCCGGACCGGCGCTGCATGTCGATCCTACGCGCCAACGGCGTGCTGTACGTCAAGGGAGCGGTCGAGGCGATCCTCGCCCGCAGCACCAGCGGCACCGATGGTGCGCTCGCGATGGCCGCTCAGCTCGCGGCGCGCGGCCTGCGCGTGCTCGCGGTCGCCGTCGGCACCGGCCACGAGGAAGCGAACCTGACGTTTCTCGGGCTCATCGGCATCGCCGATCCGCCGCGGGAGGAGGCGATCGCCGCCGTCGCGACCGCCGCCGCCGCCGGGATCCAGACCGTGATGATCACCGGCGATCACCCGCTGACCGCACAGGTGATCGCGGTCGAGCTCGGCATCGTGCGGCCGGGCGAGCCGACCGAAGCGCGCGTGCATGCCCGCGCGACCCCGGAGGACAAGCTCCGCATCGTGCGCGACTGGAAGGCGACCGGCGCCATCGTCGCGATGACGGGCGATGGCGTCAACGACGCGCCCGCACTCCGCGAGTCGCACGTCGGGATCGCGATGGGGCTCGCGGGCACCGAGGTCGCGCGCGAGGTCGCCGATATCGTGCTCACCGACGACAACTTCGCCTCGATCGTCGCCGCGATCCGCGAGGGCCGCGGGATCTTCGACAACATCCGCAAGGCGCTCGTGTACCTGCTGTCCGGCAACGTCGCCGAGCTCGCGGTGATGCTCGTCGCATCGCTCGCGGGCTTGCCGCTGCCGCTGCTGCCGCTCCAGCTCCTGTGGATGAACCTCGTCACCGACGGGCTGCCGGCGCTGGCGCTCGTCATGGATCCACCCGATGCGGATGTGATGACGCGACCGCCGCGCAAACCGGCCGAGCCGATCCTCGGTCGCGTCGAGTGGCTCGAGATCGCCGCGAGCGGTGCGCTGCTCACCGCGGCGAGCCTGGGCACGTTCGTGTGGGCGCTCCACGCGCGCAGCGGGGCCGAGGCCCGCGACCTCGCGTTCACCGTGCTCGTGCTCGGCGAGGTGTTTCGCTCGTTCGCATCGCGGAGCACCACGCGCGTGTTCTGGCAGGTCGGCGCGTTCTCGAACCTCGTGCTCCTGTCCGTCGTCACGCTCTCGGTGCTCGCGCAGGTCGCGATTCACTACATCCCGGTCGCCGCCGACCTGTTCGACGTCTCCCGGATCTCCGCGGGCGACTGGCTGATCTGCTTCGCGGTCGGGCTCGTGCCGGTGACGCTGATCGAGCTCGTGAAGCTCGTGCGGAGGCGGAGGTGATGACGCCGTCGAGCTCCGAGCGTCGCGCGCTGCAGTGGCTGACGCTCGCGCTCGTCGCGGGCACCGCGATCGTGGCGTGGCCGTTCCTTCCGTGGGTGGTGCTCGCAATCTGGTCGGCCGTCCTGGCCCGCCGGGTCCACCTCCCACTCGCGCGCTGGTTCGGCAACCGGCCGCGGCTCGCCGCGATCGTCACCGTGGCGATGCTCGCCGCCCTCGTCGTACCTGCGGCGATCCTCCTGGTCCTGCTCGTCACCGATGCGATCGACCTCGTCCGCCGCGTGGCGGCCTCCGATCGCGCGCACGAGATCTTGCGGCAGCTCGTGTCACGGGACGAGCGCGAGCCGCAGGGATCCTCCGATCTCCTCGACTTCGCGATGAGCCAGGGCGAGCGCGTCTGGATGATCCTGCAGCAGGTCGCGGGCACCGCGGCGAGCGCCGCCGTCGGTCTCCTGATCCTGGTCGCCGGCACGTACGCGATGCTCGTCGATGGCGAGCGCTGGTATGCCTGGCTGGAGCGCCACGCTCCGTTCTCCCCGGCAGACTCCGGCCGGCTCGCGGGCGCGTTCGTCGAGACCGGCCGCGGGCTCCTGATCGGCAGCGCGGGCGCGTGCCTCGTGCAGGGTATCGCCGCGACCATCATCTACGTGGCGATCGGCGTGCCGCAGCCGTTCGCCCTCGGCCTCCTGACCCTGGTCGTCTCTGTGGTTCCGGCGATCGGCACGGCGCTCGTCTGGGCCCCCGTGGCCGTCGGGCTCGCGCTGACCGATCGAGTCGCCGCCGGTATCGTGCTCACGATCGCGGGGATCGCAGTCATCAGCACGGTCGACAACCTCGCGCGGCCGTTCCTGGTGCGCCGCGCGCGCCTGCAGCTGCCGGCGTTCGTCGTGCTCGTCGCGATGTTCGGCGGCATCGTCGTGATGGGGCCATGGGGCGTGCTGATCGCGCCGCTGATCGTCCGGCTCGCGAAGGAAGCACTCGCGATCGCACGAGAGCAGCGGGGAATGGCCCGATGAACATTGATCGACGTCGAGGTACGGCGGCGGTGCTCGCCATGCCTCAGCGAGATCGATGAGGGCGGTATGCCTTCATTTTCGAGACGTTTCGAGAGCCACGCGCTGTCGTGCTCGCTTACTGCCTCTCGGCGAAGAGCAAGCCATGGTGCTGGGGCGCGATGATCTAGAGATGCTCGCGGAGTCTTCTCTTCAGCACGACGGCGACGAACATGGTCGCAAGCGCGAGCACGATACCGACGTGCAATCCTGCTCCATTCATGGCCGACGTGTTGCGGAAGATCTGAAGGATCCCATTTGCATGTCTCACGCCCATTCGCCAAGACGCACGACGAAGCCCAAGGCCATCTCATGGCTGCGAGCCGTTCGGTGTGTCTAATGCATCGTGGGCACCAGCGGCGCACCAGCGCCTCTGACGAGCTCGAGTAACAGCTCGTTCGTGCGCAGCGCTCGGAGCTTCAACTCGCTGATGTGCTTCGCGATCTGCGCCTGGATCTCGTGTCGTGCGTCCCACGACCGATCGACGCGCGCGATGAGCTGCCCGATCCCCACGTCCTCCAACGGCGGTGATCTCATGCCGAGATCCTGAAGTAGTCCGCTGACCTTGCCTGCGTACGGCAAGGCGGCGAACGGAACTCCACGCAGCGCAGAAAAGATCAGAAAGTGCAGGCGCATCCCGATCGAGAACTGAAAGTGGCCGACGAGGTCGAGCACCTGTCTCGGCGTGTAACGACGGCGCAGGATCTCGGCGCGCTCGGAGTTTTGCATGTGAGCCACCACCGCATGGCTATGCTGCACATCGGTCTTCTCCATCGGGATGAAGACAACGTCGGCGTCGTAGCGCTCGACGACGAAGTCGGCCGCATTCGCGAGCAGCGCATAGTAGTCGTCGGGATCGATGTTGGGCGCTGCCGGTCCTGGCTCGCGCACGGAGAAGCCGACGAGGTCGCGGTCGAACTCGACACCTTCGGCCTCGAGAGCCTCGATCGGTAGCGCTTCCGGTTCGAGCAGCAGCGCCGGATCGGCTGTCAGGTGAATGTCTCGGGTCACTCCGACATCCTCGAGAAGCCTCAGCCCGATCCGATCGCGAACCGTGACCAGCGAGGCCGAATTGAGCGCGGCCTGGACGGCGCTCCTCGCAGCGTTCGTCATCAGGGGCCCTGCGCTGATCGCATAGGTCATCACCGGCACGCCGAGCTCTTCGGCGATGAAGACTTCGCGGAGGTATCCCTGCACATCGCCATCGAACAGGATCCCGCCGCCGCCCAGGACGAACAGATCGAGCTGCTGGATCTCGCGCATGCTCTCCTTGCGAGTGAGTGCGCGGACCGGAACCGCGCGTTCGACGCGATGTCTCGCGAGAGTGTCCTCGGGATTGCGGCTGAATACGGTGATGTCCGCGGGCAGTGCCGCGCGGATCTGCGTGATGATCCCTTCGAGGATCGCTTCATCTCCGAGATTCATCCCGCCATTGGATCCGGAGATGCCGATGGCGATGCGCTTGTCTGATGCCATGGAGCCTCACACGGGGGTTAGAGACGGCCACGCGAGCTCGATGCCTTCGTGGCGAAGCCGTGCCTGGAAATCGGCGAGCAGCCCTGCTCGGTTGCGGACTGCCCGCGGTAGCACGTCATGCTCGAGGCAGTACGCCGCGAGCAAGCCGGCGACCTCACCGACGTTCCACTCGACAGGGTGCACCCGGAACGCGCCATTGGTGATGTGCGTGACGCCGAGGCTCTTTCCGCCCGGGAGCAGGTTCTCGACGCGCACGGGGATCAGTGCGCCAAGGGGGATCTGGAACGGCCAGCAGCCGAGATCGAGATACGGTGCTCCGCTCGTGGACGGATGCAGATCGATGCGATAGCACCCGACTCCCACCGAGTCGTCGAACCGGCGCGGGCCATCGGGCCGCAGCGGATATGCGATGTCTTGCTCGACCACCGTGAGCTCGGCGCGGATGCGGCGCGACTCGCGCACGTAGGGCGCCTGCGCGAGTCCGATCGTTCCTCCGACGACATCCCCCCGGAGATGAAGGCCCGGATAGCCGGTACCGCCATCCGGCCGCGGAGCCTCTGTCTGTAGCCAGTACAGGAGGCTGAGGCTGAGCTGTCGCGCGGCTTCGAGATTGCGCGCTCGCTCCACGACGTCGACGCCGACAACCGGTCCGAACCAGTAGTCGTTCTGCGGCCAGTTGACAACCGTGATGTCGCCCCGCGCGAAGCCGTCGACGAAGTTCGTGCGATCGAGGATGCGACGAAACTCCCACCACGGATGCCGATCCTCGGATTCGAAGAGCTGACGAGTGATCGGCTCCAGCGACTCCGGCTTCGGTGTGGTCCAGCCCAGCAGCGGTCCCGGCCACCGATCCGGTCGAAGCTCTCGCCACAGCTCGTACTGGAGAGGGCGATCGATCGTGTGATCCTCCGCCGGGAGATGTTCGATCGCGAAGCACACCGTGATCGCCTGCTGGTTGCGCGGATCCGCGTCGGTCGAGGCGTGCGGTTCTCCGGTTTCGGAGCGCGCCTCGGCTCCGACCACGTGCTCCACGCCGGCCAGCGCGATCAGCTCGCCGAACGGTGTCGCGTCGACGAAATAGCGGGCCTCGATGAGGGTGTCCCGCCCTGATGCAAGGCCGCGCACGACCACTCCGTTGATGTGTTCGCCATGGGTCCAGGCCTCGACCGGTCGGTGCGGATGCAGCACAAAGAGCCTTCCGCCGAGCTGGTAGGGAGCCATCATCTCGTGCAACACGGCCACCGCGACGCGCGGATCGTGGCAGAGCCGACTGACCCATCCGCTTCCGGGGTTCAGATCGGGTCGTGCGCGAGCCGCGGCAGTCAGCGGCAGATGCCGACGATAGTATTCTCGGATCCCATTTCGGAGCGCACGGTAGCTCGCAGTTGCGCCGAGCTCCTCGATCCACGGATGCTCGTCCGGCGGAACGGCTTGATTCGTGAGCTGGCCACCGAGCCAGTGGGTCTCCTCGGTGAGGATCACGCGGTGCCCCGTCCGCGCTGCGGCGAGAGCTGCGGCACAGGCCCCGAGACCGCCGCCGATGATCGCTACGTCGGTGCGTAACACGTCCATCAGTGCCCCCCGAAAGACCGTGCTCTCGCCGTACGCGCCCACATGTACACGAACAGCACCACCGCGAACGTGGTTGCGCCCGAGACCAGGAGCACGCCGCGTGCCGATCGTGACGGTCGTAGACGATCGACTTGCGTGCTGGTCCCGGCGGCCCCAGTCGTTGAAGCGGACGGCGCAGCCGGCGACCACAGCCAACCTGGTGGATCACTCGCGGGAAATGAATCGAGACTCGCCTGATCGACGACGTCCGAGCTCTGGGGCGCACGCGACATTCCTATTCTCCGACAGGAGTGCAACGCACATGCCTCGAGGCGTCGTCGCGTGCGGTTCGACGCAAGCACCACCTCGCCCGCGCGCGCGAGTTGCAGGCCAGAACCGAGCATGAGCGACGATGTCTATCCGCCCCCGAACCCCGAGCTGTCGCGCAAGCGACACGACCTCGCGCCCGACACCGACGCTGCATTTCGAGCGTTCTCGAAGCACGTGTTCGCGGATGGGGCGCTGCCTGCGAAGACCAAGCAGCTCATCGCGGTCGCGGTCGCCCATGTCACACAGTGCCCGTACTGCATCCGCGGCCATACGAAGGCGGCGCTCCGTGCGGGCGCCGCTCACGAGGAGATCATGGAAGCGATCTGGGTCGCCGCCGAGATGCGCGCGGGCGGCGCGTTCGCGCACGCGTTGATCTCGCTCGCCACCATGGCCGAGCCTGCGGGCGGATGATCGCCAGCTCGTCCGGCTGTTACCGACCGCACCAGTCGCCGGCCGAGAGCTTCGGACCTCAGTCGCGATCGAGGACCTCGGGGGACATGGGCCCCGGCGCAGAGAAGGGCGAGACGAGAGGCAACTCGATTCCGTGCGCACGCCGCTCACCGCGCGATGCCCGCGCTCGCCCGTCGGGCGCGGCCTGATGGTGCGCGAAACGCGAGTTGGTACGGTTGCCCCATGACCGAGATCCTCCGGACGATCTCGAGCACCTCGGTCCTCGTGTTCGCATTCGCGAGCATGCTCTCTGCCGGCCTTAACTTCTCGGCGCGGGACATCGTCGCCCCACTGCGCGAGCCGAATCGCGTGCTCCGGGCGGTCGTCGCGAACTTCGTGCTGGTTCCACTTCTCGCCGCGGGCCTCGCGCGCGTGCTCGCGCTCGCTCCGGCCGAGGCGACCGGGCTGGTGCTGCTCGGCGCCGCTGCCGGCGCGCCGTTCGTGATCAAGCTCATCGGGCTCGCCGCCGGGGATCTCGCGCTCGGGACGTCGCTGCTGGTGCTCTTGGTCCCGCTCACGGTGATCGCCATGCCGATCATCGTGCCGCTGCTCGCTCCCCAGGCGGCGGCCAGCCCGGGCGCGATCGCGCCACCGCTCGCGCTCACGCTGATCCTCCCGCTCGCGATCGGGTTGGTCGTCTCGCAGCGTGCGCCGCGAGTGACGAGGCGCTTGCAGGCGGTCGCGCGGCCGCTGTCGACGATCGCGCTCGTCGTCCTGCTGACCTCGGCGCTGGCCCTCAACATGCGCGAGCTCGTCCAGATCCTGGCCAGCCGCACCGTGATCGCGATCCTCGCGCTTGTCGCGGGCTCGTTCCTGATCGGGTTCGCGGTGGCGAGCCCGCGCCGCGAACGCCGGATCGTGCTCGGGTTCGGCACCGCGCAGCGCAACATCGCCGCCGCGACGGTGGTCGCGGTCGAGGACATCCGCGACCGGGACACGCTCGTCCTCGTCGCCGTGGCGTCGGTGATCGACCTGTTGCTCTTGATCCTGCTCGCGCGCTGGCTGCGGCCGCCGCGTCAACTCGAAACAAGCTCTGCGGAGGCGACTCATGTGGCGTGATGACAGCAACTCCTCCAGGCGGCGGCTCGGCACGGTCTATCCCCGGCCCGAACACCGGTTCGCCCGCGCGAGAGTCGGCATGACCTACACCGACAGCGAACCCGATTATCCCGAGCTCGCGAAGGCGCCGCCGGCGGCCCCGAACATCGTGATCGTGCTGCTCGACGACGCGGGCTATGGCGTGGCGAGCGCCTACGGCGGGCTGGTCCGCGCGCCGGTCGCGGAGCAGCTGTGCCGCCGCGGCCTGCAGTACTGCCAGTTCCACACGACCGCGCTGTGCGCACCGACGCGCGCGTCGCTCATGACAGGGCGCAATCATCACTCGGTCTCGACGGGCGTGGTCGCGGAGATGGCGACCGGCTACCCGGGCTACTCGGGCATCATCCCGCGGAGCTCCGCGTTCATCTCGGAGATCCTGTCGTACAACGGGTATGCGACCGGCTGGTGGGGGAAGAACCACAACGTCCCCGAGGCGCGCACGAGCCCGGCCGGGCCGTTCGAGAGCTGGCCGCACCGCCGCGGCTTCGACTACTTCTACGGCTTCCTCGGTGGGATGACGGATCAGTTCTATCCGGCGCTCTACCGCAACACCACGCCGGTCGTGCCGTCCGGCAGACCCGAGGACGGCTACCACCTCACCACGGACCTCGTGGACGACTGCCTCGGCTGGATCCGGACGCAGAAGTCGATCGCGCCGGACCGGCCTGTGTTCGTTCACTTCGCGCCGGGCGCGCTACACGGTCCCCATCAGCCGCCCCTCGCGTGGCGCGGCCGCAATCAGGGCCGGTTCGACCTCGGGTGGGATCGCTACCGGGAGGAGACCTATCGGCGGCAGCTCGAGCTCGGCGTGATCGCGCCCGGCACCAAGCTGACGCGTCGGCCCGACGAGATCCCGGCATGGGACAGCTTCGGCCCCGACGAGCGGCGCGTGCTCGCGCGGCAGATGGAAAACTTCGCCGACTTCTACGAGCACACGGACCACGAGATCGGGCGGCTCGTCGCAGGGCTCGAGCAGACCGGCGAGTTCGACGACACGCTGTTCATCTATCTTCTCGGCGACAACGGCTCGAGCGCGGAAGGCGGCCTGACCGGCACGATCAACGAGACCGCGGCGATGCACGGCCACGCGCCGCCGATCGAGAGCGCGCTGGCGCGGATCGACGAGCTCGGCCTCCCGGGCACCTCCCCGCTCTATGCGGTCGGCTGGGCCTGGGCCGGCGACGCGCCGTTTCAGTGGATGAAGCAGATCGCGTCCCATTTCGGCGGCACCCGCAACGGCATGATCGTCACCTGGCCGGCGTCGATCGCGGACACCGGCACCAAGCGGTTCCAGTTCCATCACGTGATCGACATCGTTCCGACGATCCTCGAGGTCGTCGGCATCCCGGAACCGGCGATGATCGATGGCGTGCAGCAGCAACCGATCGAGGGCGTCAGCATGGCGTACACGTTCGATCGCGAGCACGCGGACGTGCCGAGCACGCACGGGACGCAATACTTCGAGATGCTCGGCAACCGCGCGATCTACCGCGAAGGCTGGATCGCGTCCTGCCGCCATGGCCGGCTGCCGTGGCAGACCGCGGGGAGCGCACCCTTCGACGAGGATCGCTGGGAGCTGTACAACATCGACAGCGATTTCAGTCAGGCCGAGGATCTCGCCGCGGCGTACCCCGGGCTCCTGCGCGAGCTCCAGGATCTGTTCTTCGTCGAGGCCGGGCGCTATCACGTGCTCCCGCTCGACGATCGCTTCGTCGAACGTACCGCCGCCGAGCTGCGGCCGGGGTTCTTCACCGGGCGCCACGCGATCCGACTCGATCCCGGTCTCACGCGGCTGCCGTCCGGCAGCGGTCCGGACACGAGCAACGTAGATCACGCGTTCTCGCTGACGGTCGAGATTCCCGACGAGGGCGCGGAGGGCGTGCTCGTGTGCATTGGCGGCGACTGGTGCGGCTGGTCGCTGTTCGTCGACGGCGATCGCCTGCGCTATCACTACAACTGGTACGACCTCGAGCGCTACGACATCGTGTCCCAGGGCGCACTGCCTCGCGGCCGCGTCGAGATCCGCATGGAGCTCCGGTGCGACGACCCCCAGCGCCGCGGTGCGCCCGCGACGGTGCGGCTGTACTGCAACGACGCGCTCGTCGGTGAGGGCCGCGTCGCCAACCAGATCTGCGGCCGGTTTCCCGAGTGCATGGACATCGGCCAGGACTCACTCTCGCCGGTGTGGGGCGGCTACCGCGACCGGCTGCCGTTCCGGTTCACCGGCACGATCGCGCGCGTCGACGTCGAGCTCGGCGAGGCCCGCGAGCCGACGAAGGACGAGGTGATCGAAGATCAGATCCGGGCTGATTGAGCGAACGCGGCACGGCACGAGCATGATCGCCAGTCATGCATTCCGCCGATCGGGCACTTGCGGATCTGGACGAGCTGCTTCCGGATCTGGAAGCGCTGTACATGGATGTCCATGCGCATCCCGAATTGTCGATGCAGGAAACCCGCACCGCGGAGCTCGTAGCGCACCGGTTGCGCGAGTCCGGATATGAAGTGGCGACCGGCGTGGGCAAGACCGGCGTCGTAGGTTTGCTGCGCAACGGCAGCGGACGGACCGTGATGCTGCGCGCCGATATGGATGCGCTGCCGGTCGAGGAGATGACCGGTCTTCCGTATGCCAGCAAGGTCAAGGCCAGGGATCGCGATGGCCAGATCGTCCCGGTCATGCATGCCTGCGGGCACGACATGCATGTGACCTGGCTGATCGGAGCGAGCCGGATGCTGGCACGGGCGCGCCAGACCTGGAGCGGAACACTCATGGTCGTGTTCCAGCCGGCCGAGGAGACCGCGGAAGGCGCGCGGGCGATGATCGACGACGGGCTGTTCGAGCGATTTGCGAAGCCCGACGTCGTGCTTGCCCAGCACGCCATGGTCGGATCGGCAGGTGACATAGGTGGTCGCGCCGGTACGATCACCTCGGCGGCCGACAGCCTGCAGATCCGGCTGTTCGGGCGTGGCGCCCATGGCTCCATGCCTCAAGCGAGCATCGACCCCGTGGTGATGGCCGCCGCGACCGTGATGCGGCTGCAAACCATCGTGTCGCGCGAGATCGCGCCCAACGAAGCAGCCGTCGTCACCATCGGCTCGCTGCAGGCGGGTAGCAAGGAGAACGTGATCCCCGACGAAGCGACCCTCAAGCTGAACGTGCGCACCTATGATGCGGGCGTACGCGAACGCGTCCTGGCCGCGATCGAACGGATCGTGAAGGCCGAGTCCGCCGCTGCGGGGGCCCCGAGATCGCCAGAGATCACGAAACTCGACAGCTATCCGCTGGGAGTCAACGACGCAGGTGCTAGCGCGCACATCCTCGACGCGTTCCGAGGATATTTTTCTGCCGACCGGGTGACCGAGGCCGGACCGACATCGGCGAGCGAGGATTTCGGGTCTTTCGGGTCCTCGTGGCACGTGCCGTCGGTGTTCTGGTTCGTCGGCGTGACCGACCCCGACATCTACGCCAGCGCCAAGACCGCCGACGAGATCCAGAAGCTGCCGAGCAACCACAGTTCGTTCTTCGCGCCGGTCATGCATCCGAGCATCGAGCGCGGCGTCCAGGCGATGGTGGTTGGCGCGCTGGCCTGGCTCGACACGACGGCTCGCCCGGCGACTGCTCCAGGCGCTGCGGATCGTAGGTGATCGAGGCACCCGACCTGGACGTCAGCGGGGCGATCCGGGTGCTCGCCGTGGCTCTCGATCTGCTCGGCACGTTTGCGTTCGCGCTCAGCGGTGCGATGGCAGGGGTCAAGCACCGGTTCGATGTCTTCGGGATCGTTGTGCTGTCGTTCGCGGCGGGGAACGCGGGCGGAATTACCCGCGATCTCTTGATCGGCGCGGTGCCTCCCCCGGCCGTCCATGACTGGCGTTATCTCGCCGCGTCCATCGTCGCAGGCGTCGTCACATTCTTCGGGCATCGCCTCGTCGACCGGCTGCGCGGGTACGTGCAGGTCGTCGACGGTGCAGGGCTCGCTCTCTTCGCAGCGTCCGGCTCGCACAAGGCGCTGGTGTTCGGAACGCCCCCTGTGATGGCGGCCGTGCTCGGCATGATCACCGGTATCGGCGGCGGGATCTTGCGCGACGTGCTCACGAGCGAGATTCCCACCGTGCTTCGGTCCGAGATCTACGCGATCGCGGCGCTGGCAGGCGCGGCCGTCGTCGTGATCGGGACGGTGCTGGCGCTGCCATCCGTGATCGTGATGGTCGCGGGTGCGATTCTCTGTTTCGGAATACGGATGCTCGCTCTCCGCCGGAGCTGGAACCTACCGCGCCTCGCGCGCCCCACGCCACCAGCCGAGGAACGCGACTCTCGAGATGGCGGGGAGCCATAGGCAGCAGGCACGAGACTTGAAGCCGAATGAGGCGGCGATGACGTTCCAGACTCTCAGCGGTCACGAGCTGCTGCGGCTGATCATCGCGATCGTCGCATCTTATCTCCTCGCTCTTCCCGTCGGGTGGGAGCGCAAGCGTCACTCTTCCGCGTACGTCGGGCTTCGCGTGTTTCCTCTCGTGGCCGTCACGGCATGTGTGTACGTCTTCCTAGGCCAGCAGTTGTTCTCGGGGGAGCACAGCAACGAGCAACGATGCAGACGTGGCGGCTCTCGATGCCGAGCTCGCCACGGTCCGCGCCAAGCAACGTCGAGGTCGCAACGTACCGGATGAAGAATGGGCCACGTTCTTGACCGCCGAGGGCGCGTGGCCGTGAGCCGCGCCTGAACGCGACGATCGCAAGCCACAACTCAAAAGAGAATTTCGTCCACGTTCGTCGAAGGGGTCGCCGATTTTGCGGCCGCGCGCCGTTCGAGCGCTCGGATGAAACGAACGGCGCTGCAGACGTGATTGAAGATCAAGAGGCTCTCCTCGTAGCTCAACGTCGGGTTGTCGTGCGCGAGACTCGATTCGTTGCGAACGCGGTTGAACGCCTCCAGCGTGCCGATGCTGGACTTGAGAATCCGCTCTGTCATCTCGGATTCGATCAGCCCGGCGGCGCGGAGCAGCTTCACGTACTCCCCGACGATGCTGTGAAGCGGCTTGTCTCGATCATGTACGGCCCCGCGTCTCTCGGCGAGCGTCCTCATCAGCTTTGTCACGTACGTGTGGAGCCGATCGAGGCCTGCTTCGGGTTCGTTCTTTTCGATCGCGTCGCGGACTGCGTTTGCGAGAACCTCGAACCCTCTCTCGTTCCCTTCCGGTGTGATCGCGTCCAGCGCCTCGACAGGAGCGCTCTGCGTCAGCCTCGCCGCGAGGCGACCGCATTCGTCGACGAGTCGCTGGCGATCAGGATCCCTGGCGTTCGGGCGGCAATATGCGATCAGATCCGCGATCAGTTTTCCGACGACATGGTTCGGTTCCTCCGCCCAGAAGGCACGCAAACGGTTGGCTTTCGAGCCACTCGCTTGGTTGTACTTCGCATCGTAAATGTCTCGACCCGTGCTGTCGGCAACGAACTCGGTCAGCGTCCGGTTGGAGAAGTCCAGGACGTAGCCGCTGCCCATCTGAAAGAGCTTCTCCAGCAAGTTCTTCTCTACGAAGCTCAGGTCCGACATGGCGACGAAGCGTGTCACCGCTACGCATGCGTCAATACGACGGGATCGACATGATTGACACCACAACCGTGGTCTTGGACGAGAGCCCGGAGCCCTCGGCGTAGCGCAGATCTGATTAGAGCACTCCGGATTGACTACGGACCGCAGTTACTGAGCGAACGCGCAGCTTGGAAAACATGATGTAAATCGATAACTTACAGTGTGCAGCCATTCGGATTCAGACGGCCGTCGCCGGATGGTCGGTCACCAACGCTCCAGGAAAATCCGGATGGGTCTTGACCACTACGCTCAGTGTGTTTATCTCATCAACACACTGAACATAGTGGGTAGCCGGCGAATCACTTATCAGGGCGTCCCGCCGGCTACCCGCGCAACCCCGTGAGGAGCTACGCAATGCAGAACGTAAATGAATCCGAGGACTTCGTCAACGACATCCTGGGCTGGGCGGAGGAGATGGAGAAAAAGGGGCTCTACGATCAGAGCACGAGCAAGAACCTTCGGACGGCGCTGAAGGCGTTGGTCACGGTGCTGGATCCGGCAGAGCGCCGCGGTGCCAAGCAGCTCGTGGCTGACATGGAGTCGATCGCGGAGCGGTGGGCGCGCGCCAACCGCGCGAACCCATCAACGATGAAGACGTACAAGCAGCGCGCGATCGCGCTGCTCGAGGACTACGCGGGCTACATGGAGAACCCGGCGTCGTTCAAGGGCCGTGGCGGAGCCTCGCCGAAGAAGTCCGAGAAGAAGGAGGAGCGTCGCGCGGCTCCGGCGCCCGCACCCGGCGCGACCGAGCCGGCGCCTGCGTCCATCAACACGTTCCGCATGCCGAACGGCAAGGTGTTCCGCTACTCGCTGCCCGAGGACTTCACGATCGAGGACCTTCGCCGGATCATCTACCACCTGTTGCCGGCTACCGCAGACTTCGATCCGATGCGTCCGGGTGGCGGGTTCCCGCCGATGTCGCCGGCGCTCGACAGCTCGACCACGGTCCAGTAGTTCGCCAAGTACTGCGCGCGCGCCGGCCCGCCGGCCAGCAAGCCGACGGCGCCGCGCCTCGGAGCAGCACGAATTCGCGTCCGGCTTCTTGGCATTCTTGAACGCGTAGATGCGTACGAAAGGCGCCCTCGACCTCACGTTGAACCCCGAGCTTGGCCAGAGCTTCGAGCAGCGCGCATGTGCTTGAGGGTCGCGAGGAGGTTCTCTCGCGTCACGAGGTCGAGCGCCTCCAGGGACCGACCCTCGGTCCGGAAGAGAAGGCGATGGTGGATGCCGATCCGCGCCATCAGAACCTGTCGCGGCATGTCCTTCGCCTGCTTGACGCGACGCCACGCGCTCACGTCGCCAGCCCCAAGCCCTCCGATGGTCCGCAGTGCCTCGGCCGCGACCGCATTCGGTACATCTTCGAGGGCACCGAGCACCCGGCGCCCGAGCGTCGGGACCGCGATCTCTCGCGCGATGTCCGCGACGGGCTCGCACGCGCCATCGTCGGCGTTGTCGACGGCCTGTAGCACGGCCGGCGCCGTCGCCTGCGCACGTGCCGTGCAGCCAGCCGCAGCGAGCTGCCGACGCAGATCGCCCCGTTCGGCGTTGCCTTCGCGGATCAGACCCTCGAGTGCCTCCACCTTGGTTCGCAGGCTTCGCATGCGCTCGCGGTCGATGCGGTCGCTCGCTGTTGCGACGGGCTGCGCAAGGGGCAACGGAGTGCGCGCGGCATCGAGCTCGGCCTGCTTCCCCGCAAGCTGGCGCTCCAGGTCGTCGAGTCGCGACGAGGCGGCGCGAAGTGAGCCCCGGAGCGTGGTCGCCTCCGCGACGACCTTCTCGTGCTCGTGATCGTCTGCGCTGTCGCCGCCGCGTTCGGCGTCGTCATCTGCCTTCAAGGCCGCGTGGACGTCCCATGCAGCATCACCCGGTGGGAGGTTGAGGGCGTCCCGCGTCTCCTCGATCCCGCCGAGAAGGACGTCATTGAGGTGCTGGCGACTCCCTCGAATCGCGCCGCGGGCGACGAGGATTCCAAGACTCGGCACGGCGCGCATGAGCGTGCACGCGAGCTCGGCCGCGTCGGATGTGTTGTCGTTGCGGACCGCCTCATCGGCCGCCTTCACGATTGCTTCCAGCGCGCCAGCGCGCCGCAGTCGCACATCGATCTCGAGCCGGTGAAGCCCGGCCGCGGTCGGATCTCGCATGCAATCGAGCTGCTGGCTCGCGGTGTCGAGGTCGCCCGCTTCGAGCGCCTCCGCGATGATCCCGTGGCGCACACCGTCGATGCCTGGTGCGTTCCGCTGCCCGAGCTCTCTTGCGCCACGCGAGGCATGATCGAAGAGGCGCTCGCTCGTGAAGCGCGTGACCGCGCCGACGAGCGGGATCTCCGCGAGCCCGCGGAGGTCGACGCGCGCGAGCTCCCGCAACGGCAGGCCGTTCACGTCATCGGCGGACATCCGATCAGCCGCCTTGGTAACGTACTCGTCCCACGAGAGGCCCGCGACCGGCGACGGCGTCACGCTCGCCTCCTTGTCGGCGCAGCAACGCTTGTACTTCTGGCCACTGCCGCACGAGCATGGCTCGTTGCGGCCGATGCGCGGCCCGATGCGGACGGTGAAGCCGCTCGCGACTGGCTGTGGAGCAACTTCGGCAGGGAGGGCATCGAGGATCTCTGCGATGGATCCACCGAGCACGCGATCGACGCTCGCCACGAATTCGAGGCCGGTCGCGCTTTCCGCCATTACCCGGAAGTGGCGCGTGGCATCCCGGAGGTTCCGATCGCCGACACCCTTGCCCATGACATGAAGGAGCGCGAATCCGCGCCACGCGACCTTCGAGCGCGCGAGCCGGCGCGCTTCGGGCGCGATCTCCGCGGCTGGAGCGCCTGCGCGCCAGGCCGCGTACAACACCACCAGCTCGACCGCCGAGGCATCTGGAAGGGCAGGGAACATCCGGTCACGGACGCAGGTCATCCAGGCCGAGGCGTGATCGCCGGTCGCGATCGCCATCAGGTTGGCTGCGATCGTGATGTCGCGGATCCCCGGAAGGATCGAGCAGACTGCGATCGTCGGGACAGCTTCGCCAGCGCGTGCTCGGGCAAATGCGAGGACGGCCGCTCGCACGAAGTCGCACCGATCGGCGGCTTCGAAGATGTGTCCGGTCGTGCGGAGCGACGGATCCGCCACGGCATCGACGTGCGCGCGGCTGATCAATTTCCCGAACTCTGGTCTCGCTGCGGTCATCACCATGTGAAAACGATAGCGACCGGGTCTGATCGCAAATCTGTCCGAACGCCGGACAGATGGTGACGATCCCGGCACTCCCGGATGGGTTTCAAGGGGTTGTCAACCTGCGCGTTCGTTCAGCGTCAGATCCCGGATCTATAACCTCATCCACAAGAAGGGAGACCGATGCAGGAACCGACCGACACCGCCGCAGAAACTGGGCGGAACACCGAGAGCGACACGACCGAGATCGAGAGCACCTCCGAGGCCTTCACGCCCGAGGATCCTTGGGTCGACGAGTTCAACAAGCAGCTCACGCCGAAGCTGATCCTCAGCCTCCAGAACTACGCCCGGCCGCGTGTGCTCGCGATCGCGTACTACGGCCGGAAGGTCGACGACTACGACACGCGCGCGATCGTCCAGGACGCGATCGGTGACACGTGGACCGGCCTCCTCCGCTGGGACCCGAAGCGCTGGACGCTCGAGTATCACTTGATGCGCGCGATCCAGGGTCGCGCGGACAAGGAGCGCAAGCGCGCGAAGGATCTCCCGCACGACTCGATCGGCGATGGTACCGACGCATCGAAGTACGCGGAGTCCGACGCGTCGGAGCACGTCGCCGACTCCGAGCACGCGCTGCAGCGCGTGTACTCGACGGAGACGATGGCTCAGGTCCGCGCGTTGGCTTCGCGTGACAAGCCGCTGCTTCGCGTGCTCGACGCGTACGACGCGGGCGCGCAAACCAAGGACGACGTGCTCTCGCACACGAAGATGAAGGAGCGCACCTACCACAACGCGCATCTCCGCCTGAGGCGGATCGTGCGCAACCTGACCGATCGCAAGCTCGCATCGAAAGTGCGGGCGTAAGGAGCAGCGCCATGAAGAAGAACGAAGAAGACAGGGACATCCGCACGCTCGACATCATCACGCATGAGGTCGGCCTGCTCGAGATGAACGACGGCGCTCGCTCGAAGGACGACGAGCGGTGGGCGGCTGCGGTTGCCGCGAACATGCACGCGCGGATCGCGGAGTATCGACGCAGCCGGTTGCCTAAGACCGTGCCGATCAAGAAGGCAGCGCCTATCACCGAGCGCTTGCTGGCGATGCCGCGTGCCGTGCTGGAGACGCTGCTCGCATCGCTCGTCGAGAAGTGGGGGCCGCAGGCACAGGTCGCGCACCGCCATCTCGACACGCTGAGTGACAACGACCTGCGCCGGCTGATCCAGACGATCGAGACTCACACCAACCAGGGGTAGTCGGTGAGGCTGAAACACGGTGCGTTGAAGGGTGACGTGATCGCGGGGGCGAGGCTCGATGCTCGTCGGTTCCTTCGCCGCTTCGCGGTTCAGTCTCGCGAAGACATCCGGCCGGAGGCATGGCTCGGCAGCTATGGGATCGAGATCGTCGAGGCCGACCTCGACGGTGCGTCCGCGCAGCTGATCCGGATCGGCGATGTCGTGCAGATCGTGCTACCGACGCGCATCACGGATTACTGCGCGCGCCGGTTCGCGATGATGCACGAGTTCTACCACTGGCTGAAGCGGCACCCCTCGCCGTCGCCGACGATGATGTGCAAGCCGAAGTGGTCGCGCCGCGGTGACGAGACGATGCACGCGTTCGAGGTCGGATCCAATGCGTTCTCCGGCGCGGTGCTGTTGCCGGAGTGCCAGCTGCGAAAGCGCTGCGAGGTCTCGCCGGTGAGTCTCGATGTGCCGTGGCGCATCGCGAGGGAGTACGACGTCTCGATCTTGACGAGCGCGATCCGGTTCGTCGAGCTCTCGAGCGAGCGCTGTGCCGCGGTGTTCTCCAAGCACGGCAAGGTTCAATGGGTCGCCGCGAGCCCGACGTTCACGCGCGCGATCAGGCGCGACACCCATCTCGATCGCAGCTCGGTCGCGTGGGACTTCCACGCGACCGGCAAGCTCGACGAGCGCGAACAGCCCGTTCCTGCGGGCGCGTGGCTCGACACGACGGCGAACGTCGATATCGTCGAGCACTCAACGTGCTCGGTGGAGCACGGGACGGTCCTTTCGATGTTGTGGGTCCCCGAAGCCGTCGGCGCACGGCTTCGTATGCCGTGACCGTGCACTGCAAGCCCGCACGGGTCCCCGCGACGGTGCACTGACGAACGAAACCTACGCGCTCAGTCGCAGATGAGGAAGTGGCGCTCGCTGAGGTAGCGGCAATACTGCCAGCCGATCGCAACGAGCCGCGCGACGAACGCATCCAGGATTCCGTTCGACTCGGCGATCCAGAGGCCCATCACAGGTCCTTTGTAGCACGGCGAACCGCGGCTGCCTTGCGCACCGTGTACCGTGGAGCCGGTGAACCCGGCGCCGAGACGATGGACCTCGCGAGTCTTCGTCGCGTCCTGGATCGCCTACTTCTCCTACTACTTCACGAGGAAGCACTTCTCCGTCGTCAAGTCCTCGCTCGGCATCAGCGAGAGCTGGCTCGGGTACATCGACCTTGGCTACCTCGTCGGCTACGCCGTCGGTCAGTTTGGTGCGGGCGTGGTCGGCGACAAGCTCGGCCCCCGCAAGATGGTCACGTTCGGGATGCTCGCTTCCGCGGTGCTGAGCATCGTGTTCGCGGCCGCGGGTTCCTTCACCACGAGCGTCCTCGGGATCTATCTCGCGTGCGCGACACTCAACGGCCTCGTGCAGGCAACCGGGTGGCCCGGGTGCGGGAAGCTCATGGCCTCGTGGTTTTCTTCGGCGCGTCGCGCAGAGGTGATGGGTCTGTGGACGACGTGCTATCCGGCCGGCGGCCTCGTCACGAATGTCGTTGCCGGTTGGCTGTTGGGTTGGGGCTGGCGCACGGTCTACATCGGGATGGCGACGTGGGTCGTGCTGGTGGCGATCGCGTACTGGCTCGCCGTGCGCGATCGGCCATCGGATATTGGCTTCGAGGATCCGGAGGTTCACGCCAGCTCGACCGGCGCCGATCGAAAGCAAGCGTATCGCGAGGCTCGGCGACGGATCATGCGCGACCCGCTCACCTGGGCGCTCGGCCTCTGCTACTTCGGCCTCAAGATCGTCCGCTACGGGTTCTTGTTCTGGCTGCCGTACTACCTGAACACGAGCGCGCTCCACTACGGGCTCGGCAAGTCTGCGGTTGTCGCGATCGCCTTCGAGGCCGGCGGCATTCCGTTCTCGATCCTCGCGGGACTCGTCGCGGATCGGCTGTTCGGCCGACGGCGGATCCTCGTCGCGTGCCTGGCCTCGCTCGGGCTTCTGGGCGCGCTGTTCCTGTACGGCTGGATCGGAGGCACGAGCACGATCGCGAACATCTCGACCCTCGCACTCGTTGGCGCCTTCTTGTTCGCGGCGGATACGCTGGTCTCCGGGGCGGCGAGCCAGGATCTCGGTGGTCCCCATGCCGCGGCGCTGGCGTGCGGGGTGATCAACGGGCTCGGATCGATCGGTGGCGTCGTCCAGGCCATCGCGCTCGTCCCGATCAAGCAGGCCTATGGGTGGGATTCGGTGTTCACGCTCTTCGAGGCCGCCGCGGCGCTCTCGTTCGTCGCCGTGTTGCCATTCATCGCCACGAGGCCACCGCCGGTCGCGGCGCTCACGTCCCCCGCGCCCGGCGCAGGAAGTAGCTCCCGCTGATCGCGAGGAACACGAGGCACACGGCGCTTGTCACGTAGGAGAAGTACCGGAAGAATTGCAGCTTCGAGATCGCGGCCTGGCCCAGGGTCTTGTAGAGGACGATGGCCACCGAGCCGCCGTAGGCGACTGCGTCGCTGACGTAGATCAGGAACACCGCGGTCGCGACGATGCCGAGCGCGGCGATCGTGCGATCGAACAGCACGCAGCCGTAGGGGACGTAACCGAGGTACAGCCCGAGACCAACCATGGTCATCCACGCCGTCGGCCCGAGCATGCCGGCGTCGAACAGCAGCGTGCTGACGCCGATCATCAGGGCCCCTGTCGACATGATCACGTAGGTCAAGAACAACCCGCGCTTGTTGTTCTTCACGAGGTACAGGAAGCCGAGCACGAGCATCACCGAGATCGCGATCGGGATCTCGGTGAGCGTGAACACGCCGGCCTGCTGGTTGGAGCCGAGGTCCGCCCAGATCTCGGCCGCGTAGTTATCGCGGAAGTCGCGATACGACGTGAGGAACAAGTACACGAGGACGAGCAAGAGGAGCCCAGGCAAGAAGCGGCGCAGGAACGCTCGGCGCTCCACGGCGCTCATCGGCTCGCGCTCGGTGCGTGCCGCGACATCCTCGGTGCTCGGTGGCGGCAAGAGACTCAGGCCGTACACCGCGGCGAAGAAGATCGGCAGGAACATCAAGCCCGTGACCGCGGGCATCCATGCTTCGCTGATCCCGGTGCCGAGGAGCAGCGCGCCGATCGACTTCACCGCGCCGCTCGCGACTACGTACGCGCTGCTCAGGCCGGCGCCGAGGATCTCGGACGTGCGGCGCCCTTCGAGGAAGCTGAAGACCACCCCCCAGACCGTGCCGAGCGGAAGACCGTTGAGGAACAGCGCGAACACCTTGCCGGGCGGTGGCAGGATCGCGAAGAGCAGCAGCGCGAGCTCGGCCCACACGATCAGCACGACGAGTGCCCAGGCGCGGCGTTTCGGCGCCATCTCGGAGTTGAACTTGATGCCGAGGAACTTCGAGAGCGCGTAACCGCAGAGCTGGCTGATGATCAGCGCGCTCTTCAGGTCGAGGGTCCAGAACGTCTCGCCGCTGTAGTGCGCCGCCGCGAACGGCTTGCGGAAGCTGTACATCGCGAAGTACGTCGTGAACGCCATCGCCACGGCGTACGAGGCGAACAGGCCCGGCGAGGCGCGCGCGAGCCAGCGGGTGACCGGATGGACAGGACGTTCCGTCACAGGATGCAGCCGTTAGGCTACACGCACCGGGCTGTGAAGTTCTGTCCAGCAACCGCGCTAGTGCGCCGGGTCGAGCTGCATGCGGATGATCCCAGGCTCGGCCTCGAGCACCGACGTCAACGCTTCCTCGCCGTCCTCGCGCCCCAACCGGACCATCAACGTGACCTGCCGGATCGAGCCGGTCTTGTCCTTGCTCCAGCCTTCGAGTGTCACGAGGACGTCTCGCTCCTTCAACTTCTCCACGAGCGCCTCGACCGCCACGCTGCCATCCTCGAGCGTCAACGAGAGCCGGCGGCGGATCCGATCGTCCTTGTCCTCGAAACGGCGCAGCATGGTCAGCGACACGATCCCGACGAGCGTTGCGGCGAGACTCTCGACGTACATCCCGGCCCCGGCGCAGAGCCCGATCGCGGCAACGAGCCATAGACCTGCTGCGGTCGTGAGGCCTTGGACCGTGATGCCGTTGCGAAGGATCGCGCCACCCGCGAGAAAGCCGATGCCGGACACGACCGAGGCCGCGATCCGGGAGCCGTCGACCTCGACAAGATCACCGGCCTTGTAGTGCTGGAAGTACACGAGATGCGTCGAGACGACCATGAATGTCGCGGATGCGAGCGCGACGACGGCGTGGGTGCGCAGGCCGGCGGGGCGACCGTGAATGTCGCGCTCGTACCCGATGACCGCACCCAGCGCGGCCCCAACGATGATGCGGAGGACTAGCTCGAGATCGAGGCTCAACTGACGTTCGACTATGAAGTTCTGCTCCGCGATGTCAATTTCAAATCACGAGCCGCCGAGGATCAGCGCGATCACGACGGCCCAGCAGATCAGCAGCAGCACCGCGTCGTCGAAGGTGAGCTGACGTTGTTCGCGCCGAGGCATGCCTGGTGCCCGAGCACCCTGCGTGCCGCCCCAACCCCGCGAAGGCATGACGTGCGAGTCACACGTAGTTGCAAAATGCGTCTGCGCCGGGCGCGATTCGCGCCGGTCGCCTCACTACCGCCAGGTCTTGGCGCTAGATACGATCGGCGTGGTGCGTCGGATGGTCATCGGTGGACTGGTCGCGCTCGCGTGCTTGGCAAGCGCGTGGGCTGCGGTGGTCTACGTGCTCGACCGAGATCGCCAGAGCGCGGAGAGCGAGCTCGCGCAAGACCGACTCCAGACGCTCACGAGTGCGGCGCAAGCGCTCGGGACGGACCTCGCCGCGATCGGATTGGATCTCAACCTGGCGGGAGCGCTCGCGACGGACGCATCATCGAGCGACAGCGCCGAGCACGAGCTGCGCGCGATCGTCGCCGTGAAGCGGGACTACGTCGCGATCCAGACCCAGCGTGACGATGGCGAGACGCTTCGTGTCGTGGGCAACGGCGTTCCCGCGTCGGTCCTCGCCCTGGCCGAGCCGGTGATCACCTCGATGATCGCGACCGCGCGACAGACGCCGGGCGAGTTGCACATCTCCTCCGGCCTGAGCAGCAACGATGACGTGGGCGCCTGGTATCGCGTCTTCGCGAGCCGCGTTCCGAATGGCGCGATCACGGTTGCGTTCGTGATCGACATGCGGCTTCTGGTGTCACCCCCGAGTGTCCTGCGCGTCGGCCCCTCCCGCCTCCTCGTGCTCAGCGCCCACGGCGTCCCGGCTCCTGCGAGCGACATCGCGATGACCGGAGCCGTCCACGACGAAGGTCCGAGCGGTCCGTTACACGTGCTCCTGAAAGGCGCGCGCGACCGGCATCCCAGCACCTCGATCCTCGATGCCAGCCTCTCGCGGCAGCTCGGGTTACCCGATTCGACGTCCGTGGCGGCTGCCGTCCCGATCCCGATCGATGCCGGGGCCCCCTGGGTGCTGATGCTGGCGACCTCGACCGCGAGCCTGGATGCTCGGCATCAGGCGCTCGTGCGGCGCATCGCGATCGAGCTCGCGATCGGGCTGCTCCTCGTTGTGGTCGTTGCGGCCTACGTCGTGCGGAACGCGCGTCGATCCGCGGTGCTTCGCGAGAAGCTTCGCCACGCAGAGGTGCTCGCTCACCTGACCGAAAAGGCCGAGAAGATTCTCGATCACGTCCCGAGCAGTGTGCTCGCGCTCGATCAGCACGGCATCGTGACCGCCTGCAATCGATCCTTCGGCGGTCGGCGCGACGCGATCATCGGACGGTCACTTGTCGATGCCTTCGAGGACGCGCCACCCGATCACGTGCGCATCGTGAGCGAGCTCGTCGCAGCCGCGACCACCGGGGGTGCGCCGCGAACCCTGCGCCGTGCGCGGCTGGCCCTGTCTGGGCCCGAGGCCTACGTCACCATTCACGCGATCCCACTCGCGAATGCCTTCCGCGACGTCGCCACGCTGCTCGTCATCGATGACGAGAGTGCGGTGCAACGCGCCGAGGACCGGCTGCTTCGCTCGGAGAAGCTGGCCACCGCCGGCCAGCTCGCCGCGGGCATCGCGCACGAGATCGGGACGCCGCTCGGCGTCGCACGTGGACGCGCGGAGATGATCCTGCTTCGCGGGATCGCCGACGAGGCCGATACGCGAAATCTCCGCATCATCACCGACCGGATCGATCACGTTTCGCGGTTGATCGAGCTGCTCCTCGACTATCTCCGGCCTCACGTCGCACAGGTACGGCGCGTGGACGCCTCGGATTCACTGCACCTGGTCGCGAATCTCCTCGCGCCACAGGCGTCGTCGCGAGAGGTGCGGCTCGAGATCGGCACGGTCGCGGAGGCCGCCGACCTGCGCGCCGATCCGGACCAGCTCCAGCAGGTGCTCGTGAATTTGGTGATGAACGCGATCGATGCCTGCGAGCCGGGCGGACACGTGGTGCTCTCGGTGCGCCCGCGCGACCACGCGATCGTGCTCGAGGTGGTCGACGACGGGCGGGGCATCGCGCCCGAGGATCGCGCGCACGTCTTCGATCCGTTCTTCACGACGAAGAAGCGCGGGCAAGGTACCGGACTCGGGCTCTGGGTCGTGGCTCAGGTCGCACGCGCACACGATGCCGAGATCGAGGTCGACAGTCAGCTCGGCCACGGAAGCACGTTTCGGCTGGTGTGGCCGGCCGCGGGGTCGGCGGCGTGAGCGCGGACATCCTCGTCGCGGACGATCACCCCGATTTCGCGGAGATGGTCTCCGAACATTTGCGCAGCCTCGGCCACACCTGCCGCATCGCCGCCTCGGGGCGAGCGGCGCTCCAGCACATCAAGCAATGCCTTCCGGATCTCGTGATCACGGATCTGCGCATGGCCGAGGTCGACGGGCTCGATGTGGTCGATGCGGTGCGCGCGATCGACGCAGATCTGCCCGTGATCGTCGTGACCGCGTTCGGCGGCGTGGAATCGGCGATCGAGTCGATGAAGCGCGGTGCCTACCACTACTTGATCAAGCCCTTGCGGCTCGACGAGCTCGCGCTCCACGTGCGACGTGCGCTCGACCAGCGTCAGCTTCGCCGAGATCACCGCCAGCTCCGCGCGGCGGCCCGCACCTCGATCTCCCAGCTCGTCGGCCAGAGCGGCGCCATGCGGCGGCTCTACGAGCTGATCGAGCGTGTCGCGCCCTCGCCGGCGGCCGTGCTGATCAGGGGCGAGAGCGGCTCCGGCAAGGAGCTCGTGGCGCGCGCGATTCACGAGCATGGACCACGGCGCGAGCGTCCGTTCGTCGCGGTCAACTGTACGGCGCTTCCCGAGGCTCTCCTGGAGAGCGAGCTGTTTGGACATGCGCGGGGAGCCTTCACCGGTGCGACGTCCGCACGAGCTGGCCTCTTCGTCGAAGCGACCGGAGGGACCTTGTTCCTCGACGAGATCGGCGACATGGCCGCGCCGCTGCAAGCGCGCCTGTTGCGTGTGCTTCAAGAAGGCGAGATCCGCCCGATCGGGGCGGACACCTCCCGGCAGGTCGATGTTCGGGTGATCGCCGCGACTCATCAGGATCTCGAGGCGAAGATCGAGGCCGAGCAATTCCGCACGGATCTGTTCTATCGGCTCGATGTCGTCCCGGTTCGCGTCCCGCCGCTTCGTGAGCGGCTCGAGGATCTGCCGCTCCTGGTCGAGCACTTTCTTATCCATGCGCGGCAGCGCAATCCGCAAGCGCGCGTCGAGCGGATCTCGCGCGACCTGGTGAACGTGCTCGCGCGCTATGCCTGGCCGGGAAACGTTCGCGAGCTGCAGAACCTCATCGAACGCATGGTCGTGGTGAGCGCGAACGTCGAGCTAGGCATGGATGACCTCGCCGACCTGGCACCGAAGATCGCGGGCGGCAGCGAGCGCTTCAGCCTGCCGCGCGATCGCCTCGCGACGCTGCGCGAGGTCGAGGACGAGTACATCGAGTGGATGATCGAGCAGTGCGCCGGTAACAAGACGCGCGCGGCCGAGCGGCTCGGAATCGACAAGGCAACGCTTCATCGCCGGGCGCGGCAGCGAGCGCGCGAGTGACCCCGGGGTTTCGTCCGGCGAAGCCATTCACTAGGCTCGTGATCGTCCCGTACGAAGAAGAAAGCCGGGAGTCGTTTCGCGGTCGGGAAGATCTGGCCAGGACGCAAGCAACCGCGATGCCGCCGGGCGTGGGTATGCGACTACCCGAGCTTGCCGGCGCGACGCTGATCTACGCGAGCGCGAGGTCAAGACCACTCGATGCCGCGATGGTCATCGCAAAGGAAAACGGGATCGACATGGTCGTGAGCGATCCGCGGCTGGATGATATCGACTTCGGCGCTTGGACCGGCCTGACGTCCGACGAAGTCGCGGAGCGCTGGCCTGCGCTCTATTGCGAGTGGCTCACGACGCCGGAGACGGTTCGGTTTCCCGACGGGGAATCGATCTCCGGCGTGATCTCGCGTTTGCGCGAAGCGGTCCTGGCGTACCGACGGAGAAACGAAGGAAGCACGACCGTCGTGGTCGCCGGTGAGATGGTCACGCGGTTGCTCGTCGGCGATGCGCGTCAGAAGCCGCTCGCTTCGATTCATTGCGATGACCACCGCGCCGCAGTCTCGGTGCTCGATTGGTCCGAGAGTGGATCTCCCATCTTCACGACCGTGCCGAAGCAGAACGAGTGATGAGCGCCAGGCTGACAATTGCCGCGCTGCTCTTCTCGTGCGCTGCATGCAGCGGTGGTCATCGCGAGCCGGCAGCGGCGTCGACGACCCTCGTGCTCCAGGTCACCGCGGATGGTGCGCCGGCGGGTGCGCGCGTGCTCCTGTTCGATCACACGGGTGCGCCGCTTCACGTCGGCAACCTCGATCTCTACGGGCGCCGCCAGGCCGCGTCCGCCTGTCCGATCGCGCCGGGTGTCGTCGCGTCATGGGACGGCCTCATCCTCGCGTATGGGCTCGCGGAGGTGCCGATCGGGGCCGACGACTGCTCGCCATCGCCTGCCATTCCGTACGGCCGCTACCGAGTCTGGGCGTGGCGGGGGGTGGAGTTCGAGCGCTGGGAGGGCGAGGTGGATCTTTCGCCGGGCCGCGGCAAGGTGATGCTCGCGATTCCGCTGGAGCGCGCGTGGACGCCTCACGGGACGCTCGCGGCGGACCTGCACGTGCATGCGCACGCATCGAACGACTCGGGGCTGCCGAATCCGCAGCGCGTGATCGCGCAGGTCGCGGGAGGCATCCAGGTGATCGGCCTGTCCGATCACAACGTCAACGGCGACCTGAACGACGAGATCAAGGAGCTGCACCTCGACGATCGCGTGACGTCGATCGCGTCGAACGAGCTCACGAGCGAGCAGCTCCACATCGGCGTCTATCCGGTGATCGTCGACAAGTCGAAGCCGGCGAACGGTGGGCCCGCGCCGAGCACGCTGATCCACGCCAGCCCCGCGCAGCTCATCGCCACCGCGCAGGCGATCGCGAACCACCCGGTGATCCAGATCAACCACCCGCGGTTTCGCGTCACGGCGATGTTCGACGGCACCGGCTGGGATGGCGTGAAGTGGCCGCCACCGTTCCCGCTCGGCTTCGACGCGGTGGAGGTGCTGTCCGGTTACAGCGCGTTCAACGATGGTGCCGATCGCCGCTTCGACGACAGCGTGCGCGACTTCTACACGCTGCTGGATCACGGTCACGTGGTCGCGCCGCTCGGCAACAGCGACACGCACGATCTGAACTGGGTCCTCGACGGCACCACGCGCAACTACGTCTTCGTCGACGATCCGCGGACCAAGCCGTTCGACGAGGCCGGCTTCGTCGCCGCGATCCGCGCGCACCGCGTGGTCGCCACGAGCGGGCCGTGGCTCGATGTCGAGGTCGCGGCGAAGCAGGGCGCCACGCCGACCGTCGGTCCGGGGCAGTCCATCGTCCCCGCGGGCGGCGCGGTCTGGGTCGACGTCACGGTCTCGCAGGCGCGCTTCGTGGTGGTCGACCACATTCGCGTCACCGTCGGTGGACCCGCAGGGCCGGTGCTCGCCCAGCAGATCGACGTACCCAAGCGGGTGCGCTCGTTCCACTGGGCCGGTGCGATCACCGTCGGCACCGCGGACACCTGGATCGGTGTCACTGCCGACGGCGACACCCCGTTACCCGTGGAGCAGACCGGCACCTATCAGAAGGACAAGTGGAAGCGCGCCGGCGACACACCGTTCGCGATCGCGAGCCCGATCCTCGTGGACGCTGACGGCGACGGGCGGTGGAAGCGCGGCGACGCAGATCTACCGCTCGGGTCGGTGCGTTCACAGCGTTGATCGGACCGATCGACGGTGGGCTATCCTCTAGGCAACATCGCGGTTCGATTGTGGCGCCCCGCCGGTACCCACGTCACGACGTCCGTCCCGGGGTAGCGGATCGTGCGGATCCTCGCCTGGGTCATCGGCTCGAGCAGGTAGGTCTGCAGAGCCGTCGCACCGGCGACGTTCACAGCGCGCACGCCTCCGGGCTTGACCACGATCGACACCATCATCCGCTGGAGGAGTGGATCTGCGAGCACCACGGGCTCGAGGTTCAGCGTTGCGAGGGAACCGAGCCGATAGAACGGAGTCAGTCCCCACAAGGTGTAAGCGCCGAGATCCGACGCCTGCTTGACCGCCTCATCCCTCGACCCGTTCGGAACGAGCCACCAGCCCGTTCGGTCCGGACGCCCTGCGGCGTTCCACAGCACGTCGCTCAGGTACTGCACACCGTCGAGTCCGCTCAAGACGTACTTGCTCTTCGTCTGCGCGATCCTCCGGAACGCTTCTCCGAGGTCCTCGAGCCCACGGACGCGTGCTGGGTCACCCGGTGGTCCGAGCAACGCCATCTGGTTGCTGAAGATGGTCCGGGGCCACTCGCCAAGCCCATCGAGCACGAAGGCCTCCGCGTCCCGATGCCCGTAGTGAGACACGAGCAGGTCAAACGTCCCCTCGCGTGCAGCGTCGTAGAGCTGCTGGTTGATCACGAGCGCGACCTTGTAGGGCGACTGCTGCTGGAATTCGTTGATCAACGCGGGAAGCACGTTGCCTTCGACCGCGGTCGGTACGCTCGCAACGCGCACGATGTCGGGATACGCCGGTGGAAGCCCGCGGTCGGAGGCCCGGGTCTCGTCTTCTCTCTTGCGGTCACAGCCGGCGACGACACTGGACAGCCCAGCGGTCACGAGCCCACCGCCGATCAGATGACCAAGTTGGCGCCGATCGATACCGCTGGTGCGCTTGCCCTTGCTCATCGCGATGGCCTCCGTGTGGTCGCGTGATGGTATGGCGGATACGCCGCCTAACCAACCGTGATGGTGTGCACCGGCGCGATGCTTCCAGGACAGATCAACACATGCGCATGAGGATGACGTTGGCGTTGTTGCCTTGTTGATGCGTCTTGGGGGCAATCGACGCAGTGTCGTGCGGCCATAGCCCTCAGCATCTGCGCGAGCCCGCCGCCCGTCGATGAAATGCCTCCTACGCGCACGGGACCGAGGTTCGCCGCGAGCGAGTCGACCACCGAATCCAGGGGCGTCTCGAGGGTCTCTTTTGGGGCAGTCTGAACAGGCCCGCCCTCAAACGCGATTTGTCATCCTCGTCGCAACGCGCGTGCCAGGAGTTTTTTCGGCGGTCGCGCTACGTGCCATGTCGGGCTCCGCTTCGCGATTGAAGTCGTGGTCCGGGCACCACTTTTCAGCCGCGGGTCGCTCGAGATCATCTAACGCCGTTCGGAAACGCTTTCTGACCGCCATATCAATACGAGGAGGCCAGAAGAAATCATGTCGGAGCTTGCATACAACATCAACGGCGAGGCGTTCGAGGTGCCCGCCAACGCAACGGGTTGGCGCGTTCGCCGGATGCGCGCGAAGGGTTCGCCGGAGGTGGTCTACGGGCGCGAGGGGACGCCGCTCGTGCTCGCCATCGATGCCGAGCTCGACGATCTGCGCACCGAGGTCGATGTCACCGGACGCTACCGGCTCGACCTGGTCGACCAGAACAACAAGGCGCTCGCGAGCGCTCCGTCCGGCTACGTCCAGATCAACCTCGACCCGCCGGCCGTCGCGAGCACCGCGCCCACGGTGACCACGGGCACCAGCGAGAGCATCGTGCTCGAGGCGATGCGCATGAACACCGAGCTCGCCAGGACGGTGATCGATCGCTTCCCGCAGATGATGGAGGCCGCTGCCGTGCTGCTCCAGGCTGCCGATGGCGCCGGTTTGCCGGCGCGCCTGCCGATTCCTCGGATCGATGACGAGGACGAGGACGATGACGACGACGAGGTGGGCGACGAGGGCGACGAGAAGCCGGCCGGGTTCGACGTGGGCGCGCTGGTCACGCAGCTGCTGCCGCTGATCCTCGGAGGGGTCGCGAGCGGCAAGATCAAGATGCCCGACCTGGGCTCCGTCCTCGACTGGCGCAAGGCCGGCAAGAAGGCTCCCAAGCCGACGGCGCCCGCCTCGCAGCCTGCGACGACGGCGACCGAGCCGGTCGCATCTGCTGCGGCTTCGCTTCCCCCGCTCGATCCCGCGGCGATGGCGCATGTCATCGCGGTCCAGTCCGCGCTCGAGCCGCAGGAGGTCGCCTATATCCAGGCGATCGCGAAGGAGCTGAGCCCGGCCGAGCTGCGTGGGTGGTTCGACGAGCTGAGCAAGCTCAGCGTCCCGGATGCGGTCACGCGCGTTCGCGGGCTCATCGCCGGCAAGAACGGCGGCGCGTCGTGATCGGTTTCCCGTTCAACGACCACCGGTGTCTTGGCTCGATCACGGAGGTCGTGGCGGAGCTCGTGGCGACCGAGGATCCGGTGATCGTCGCGCTGGCGCGCGAGCACCGCACCACGGAGGGGCTCGTGAGCTACATCCGCAGCCTTCCGCAGCGCGATGACGATGGCGAGCGCCGCGATGGGCCCAAGGTCGAGACCTGCGAGCCGCCGCAGCGGCTGCGCATTCCGGCCGAGGATCCGAACTGCGTCGAGCGGTCCGCGCTGTACATCGCGGTCGCCGAGCTTATCGATCCGCATGCGACGCGCCAGCTCGCGACGCTCGACACGCCGATGGGGCTGCACACCTTCCCGGTCGAGAACGGTGCGCCGGTTATCCTCGATCCGAAGGTGACGCGGAACTGCATCGACTGCGGTCTCGCGCTCGCGTCGGACGGAGTCGTCGAGATCGAGCCGCGCGATGCGATCGACTGGACCGCGACGCTCGCCGAGCAGTGCTCGGCCGGCGTGCGCAACGGCCCGAGCCGCGTGCGGCGCGCACGCAACGCCGTCATGCGCCTGGTGGACGACCACGTGCCGCCCACGGCGGGCGAGGTCGACGCGATCGGCTGGATGTTCGCGCTCGCCGAGCGTGCCGCGAAGCGCTGGGGCTCGCGCGCAATCGCGATGGTGCGCACGACGGCGCAGGCGATTGCCGATGTCGCGGACGAGGTGCTTGCCCGCACGCAGCGCAACCTTGCGCTCGAGGTCGGGGGAATGCGCCTCGAGCCGCCGCGCTGGATGTCCCAGCTCGGCGCGGTCGCCGGGCGCGTCGGGCTCGACATCGGGGCTGCAGCGCTCCGCTCGAAGCTCGATACGCTCGGCGTTGGCGCCGACATGTTCGGGCTCGTCGAGGAGGAGCTGAACCGCGAGGGCCTCACGATGGGCGTCCTCGCGCACCCGCCGAAGCTGACGACGTTCGCGACGATGCAGCTTTCCAGCACATTGGGATCCTAAGCTTAGAATTCCACGTGGACAAGTTGTCGCG
>JADMIO010871466.1_pt1 | contig 68574 bp, 52 predicted proteins | sample 8958161 | NCBI WGS metagenome assembly JADMIO01 (sample SAMN16585339, study PRJNA669376) | soil metagenome | isolation source: Crop rotation soil | place: USA: Cullars Rotation, Alabama | collected 2011 | reverse complement strand
CGAGGGGCCGGCGGACGGGTGGCCACGGAGGGCCACCCCTACAGTTGTAGTCCGCCACTTGAAATCAACTGTAGGGGCGGCACTCCGTGGCCGCCCGTACCGGGATGGCGAACATGCAAGTAGCTGTCAAAACAGACGAATTTGTTGGTAACCGTTATCGCATCGGCATGCTGGTGTCGCTGGCGTCGATTGCGATGTTGTTCACGTCGCTCAGCAGCGCGTACATCGTGCGTTCGGGTGTCACGTACGACTGGTATCCGATGGCGGTGCCGCGTGTGATGTTCGGCAGCACCGCAATACTCCTGCTGTGCAGCGTCTCGATCGAGATCGCGAGGCGGAAACTGAAGCAAGGCCTCGCTGCAAGCTATTCGAAGTACTTGTTGTTGACCAGTTTCCTCGGCCTCGGCTTTCTCGTTTCGCAACTGATCGCGTGGCGACAGCTTGCCGCGCACGGAATCTACATCTCGAGCCATCCGCACAGCTCGTTCTTTTACGTGCTGACCGGCACGCACGGAGTACACATCGCGGGGGGCTTGCTCGGTCTTGGTCTTCTGTGGCTTCGCTCAGGACGTCTCATAGCAGGGAAACGACAAGCCGCCGCAGACGCAGTAGCGATTTACTGGCATTTCATGGGCGCTCTTTGGATCTACCTATTCCTACTCCTTTTCCTTTGGAGGTAACGACAGGTGAGCACTGAAGCACGTGCGGGACATTTTCCGGCAGTGGATTGGGAAGGCGGGGCCTTTCCTTATCGCGTGGGCCATCGCAAGCTCGGGATGTGGCTCTTCATCGTTTCCGACTCGCTGACGTTTTCGGCGCTGCTGATGGGCTACAGCTACTTGCGCGCGTCAAACGTCTGGCCGACTCCGTTTCCGTTCTACCCGAGCATCGTCTTCTCGTCGGTGATGACGTTCTGCCTGCTGTCGTCGAGCTTGACGATGGTGTTTGGCGTATCGGCGTCGAGCAAAGGCGACAAAGCGAAGGCGAGGAAGTGGATCCTCGCGACGATCTTCTTCGGCGTGGCTTTTATCGTGCTCCACTTGATCGAGTGGCGACACCTGCTGCACGAAGGACTGCGACCGTTCTACCTGCCCGAGCACTGGGTTCAGGCGTTTACAACCACTGACGGCGTGCCGCCTTCGCCGCTCTTTGGCGCGACCTTCTTCGCGATCACGGGCTTGCACATGTTCCACGTCGCGACCGGCGCGATTTACCTCGCCGTCGTAGCGGCGCGCGTGAACAAACTCAAGCACGAAGACGTCGAGATCAGCGGCCTTTACTGGCACTTCGTCGACCTCGTCTGGATGTTTGTATTCCCGTTGATCTACATCATGTCCGTTGACGTTGGCCATCACGCCGGCTTGTAAAGCGAAGGAGAACCCGGAATGACTGAACATGCACACGCTGAAGAACATTTCGCCGGCAGTAACAAACTGTTCACTTGGATCTGGGCCTGGCTGGTGGCGCTGACGCTCGTCGAGATCTTCCTCGCGTACAAGCCGATGCCGATTCACCTGATGCTGATCGTGCTGCTCGGGCTCTCGATCATCAAGGCGGCGTTGATCGTGGCTTACTTCATGCACTTGAAGTTTGAGCGGCTGAGCCTGATTCTCACGCTGATCCCGATGCTGGTAGTATGTATCATGCTGTTGTTTGTTTTCTTCCCCGACAGTTTTCGTTCAGCCGGGCTGCGGTACAAGTTCAAGGAGCAACCGCCAGTCGCGCCGGCGCAAGTTGAGGAGTAGTGATGAATTCGAATTGGCGGCGGGTTTTGATTTTGGTGGTGTTGGCGGCGGCGGTCGTGCTGCTGGCGAATACCTACGCTGACGCGCAATGTTCGATGTGCCGGGCGTCGCTGACCAGCGTCAGCTCACGGTTCATGCGCAACTTCAATATCGGCGTTTTGGTTTTGCTGATACCGCCGGTGTCGATCTTCTGTTCGATCTTTATTGTTTTGAAGAAGTATTCAAGCCGCGGATGAACGCAGATCAAACGCAGATCAGCGTGCATCCGCGCAAAAAATAAATGAGTGATAATCCCTTAGCACTGGATGTTGAGAAACAAACGACCCGCGGTCGTGTGTGCCCGCAGTGTGGCGGGAAGATCATTCCCTCGGATCGCGCCGTCTATCAATCGGGCGCGGACCCGACGGGCTCGTTTCCGTTGTGGCAATGTGAACGCTGTGGGTACGAGGAAGTTGGGGAGCGGAAAAAACCCGCTGGAAAGGCGAAGCACTAAAGAACTACTGTTAACCTGATGCGCAAAGAACTCGGACTGCTGAACATCATCTGCATATTAGTCGCGCTTGGCTTTCTCGGGATGGCGGTCGTCAGCGTGATCGCATCCGGCGACTTTCTCACCACCGACAATCTCTTCATCATCACCGTGAGCCTCGTGATGGCTTTGATGTTTGCCGTCAACCCGCTGCTCTACCTCAAATCGGAAGGCCGCCTGCCGTTGCCCGGCGTGAAGAAATCGCTCCCGGCGCCTGCGGGCAATAGCGAATGGGGCCAGATCCGCTCGCAGCAAGCGCCGCCACTGCTCGACGCCAAAGGCCGTCCCGTACCGCCGGACGTCCGCGCCATGGTCTCGCGGATGGACGCCAATAAAGAAGCACAAAAGGTCCAGTAAGATTGGACTCGCAATACATCTCCTATCTGCCACACCTGAACGCTTGTCTTAATGCGACCAGCGCGGTCCTGCTGTTATCGGGATACACATTCATCCGAGCGCGAAATGTCGCGGCCCATCGCGCGTGCCAGGTTGCGGCCCTCGTTGTTTCGCTACTCTTTCTCACGTCGTATCTGATCTATCACTACAACCACGGCTCGACTCGCTTTCAGGGCACAGGCATCGTGCGGCCCATTTACTTCACGATCCTGACAACGCACACGATCCTCGCGATCGTGATCGTTCCCCTCATCATCATCACGTTCTATCGCGCTCTGCGCCAGGACTTCTCGCGACATCGACGCATCGCGCGAATCACCCTCCCACTGTGGCTCTACGTGTCGATCACGGGCGTGATCGTTTATCTTATGCTCTACCAGATCTATCCTTCCTGAAATGACTGGGAACGGCAATCATCCGGAGATACGCGTGTCGGAAGTGCGCAGGCGCATTCCGGGATCGAAACCGATTTTGATCCTGGCGGCGCTCTTCATCGCGGCGACTTTTCTGGCCTGGTACTTCTCCTGGTTCGGTCGTGAACTGTCTGACGCCGACATCTCGAAATACCTCGCAGACGAGAAGAACCCGCGACACGTGCAGCATGCCCTCTTGCAGATTCAACAGCGCATGGAGCGTGGTGACGGCAGTGCGAAGAACTGGTACCCGCAGTTAATCAAGCTGAGCGGCAGTTTGGAGACGGAATATCGACTGACGGTGGCGTGGCTGATGGGTTTTGACAACACGTCGCCGGAGTTTCACGAGGCGCTTTTGAAGCTCGTGCAAGACCAGCAGCCGATCGTTCGACGCAACGCCGCGCTCGCGCTCGTCAGGTTCGACGACGCCCGTGGTCATGAAGAGATTATTGCGATATTGCAGCCATACGTGTTGCAGTCACCGGCTGATGGTGTGGTCGAAAGCAGTATGCATGAAGGCGCGACAGTCAGTCGCGGAACGACGCTGGCGCGGATTCAGATGAATGATGGGAATAAAGCGGGGTTGCGGTCGCCGTTGCCGGGGCGGGTGAATAAGATCTTCAAGCCCAACGGCTCACAGGTCACGCGCTATGAAGATTTGATCAGTTTGAATTCGGATGAAGAAAGCGTCTGGGAAGCCCTGCGCGCTCTCGCGTTCGTCGGCACAAAAGACGACCTACCGCTGATCGACGCTTACGCATCCTCGACCAACGCTTCCACTCGAGTGAAGGAACAAGCATCCCTCACGGCAAAAGCCATCCACAGATTACACAGATAAATACAAAAATCTGTGTAATCTGTGGATGGCTCTATGCAGGTGGTGCGGGCGGCGCATCGGGAAGCGTGATCCCGTGTACGCCTTCCCAGTCATCGGTCGGAACCATCTCGATCGCGTCCCACGGGCAGCCATCGAGAAACGCCCCATCAGGGCCTTTGCTCGTACACTTCTGACAACCGATGCACAGGTAAGGATCGACTTCGATGCGCCCGAACGGAGGATGATCTTCGTCAGGCACCCAGAACATGCATGCTTCAATCGGACAGTACTCGATACACGCCGGTGATCCCGAGCAGCCGGTGCAACAATCGGTCGTGATCGCAAGTATGCGCGGGCGCTTCTTGCGGGTGGCCTTTCCATCGCCCTGCGACATAGGCCAGTGTTTGTCTACGATGTCGTACATCCGCTATTTGAGCCTCGTGTTACTGGGGTTTGATCGCCCTTCGACTCTAACATAGCTTTGCGGAATTCCTCAACGATTTGTGTCGATCGCGTTCTTTGCTTGCCGCGGAATGTCAGTCGCTTTAAACAAAAGTGATTGAAACCAATTCGGGAGGAATAAACATGCAGGCAGTTACCGGAGTATTCAAAACACAGGATGAAGCGGACAACGCAGTCAATCAGTTAAAAAGTCTTGGTATACCGGACAAAAGGATCGGAATCGTAAGGCCAGGCACAGCGCCGGAGCGACTCGAAGCGGGTGTGCCGGTCAGCGACACTGAAGAGCCGGGTATGGGCAAAGCGATGGGTGCCGCGGTCGGGGGGGCGATGGGAGCCGCGGGCGGCGCCACGGCGGGTCTGGCGGTCGCAAGCCTGGTGGTGCCGGGTATTGGACCGTTGCTCGCGTTTGGAATGCTTGGCGCGGCGTTGCTCGGGACGGTCGGTGCGGCGGCGGGTTCGGCCGTCGGCGATCAGGTAGAAGAAGGGCTGGGCGAGGGCATTCCTCACGAAGACATTTATCTTTACGAAGACGCGCTGCGACATGGGCATACCGTGCTGATCGCATACGCGGATGAAGGCAATCAGGCTGACGATGCGGCTGAAGTGATGCGCAAAGCCGGCGCGGAAGATCTCGACGTGATGCGCGAAAACTGGTGGAACGAGCAGCGTGAAGCTGAGCGCACTAACTACACCGGCAACTTCGATGAAGACGAGCAGAGTTATCGTCGCGGCTACACCGCGGCGCTGCATCCGCAACGCAGAGAGAAGGCATATTCGGACGTCGAAGATGAGTTAAGGACGCAGTATGCAAACACGGTGCTTGACAGGCCGTTCCAGTCCGGGTATGAACGCGGTCTCAATCATCGGTCCAGAGGAGTGGAGTGAGGGATTTCCTGTTGAACTCGGCTGTCCTTATCGGAATATTAGGGGTCAGTGCGTTCATCACGGGTTGGTTCACGCGGGTGATGTACATTCGTTGTTCAGGATGCGGCACTCTGAATGCGCGCCGGCGCTCGGAGTGCCGCTCATGTAGCACTACCCTCTAAGCCTTTATCCACAGATTACGCAGATTTTATTTATCAGTGTAATCTGTGGAATCTGTGGATAACCTAAAAACTATGTCAACAATCCCACCGGAGTGGCGTACGCACGCCGAAAGCACCGACTACCGCGAAACACCAAGCTATTCAGACACCGTCGCCTTCGCGCGCAGACTCGCGCACGCGTCGCCATCGATCGAGTACCAGCACTTTGGCTTCAGCGGTGAGGGCAGGGAATTACCACTCGTCATCGCTTCAGAAACGCACACGTTCTCGCCCCACGCCGCCAAAGCGCAGAACAAAGCGGTCGTTCTGATCCAAGCCTGCATTCACTCCGGTGAGCCCGACGGCAAGGACGCGGGCTTCGCCCTCCTGCGCGACATCGCGATCACGCAAACAGCCGCGGGGATACTGAACAACGTCGTCCTTCTATTCATTCCGATCTACAACACTGACGGTCACGAGCGCTCGAGTCCTTACAACCGCATCAACCAGAACGGTCCGACCGACATGGGCTGGCGCACGACGAGCACGTACCAGAACCTCAACCGCGATTACATGAAGGCCGACACGCCGGAGACGCGCGCCTGGCTCCAGCTCTGGGACGAATGGCAACCGGATCTCTTCATCGACTGTCACGTTACAGACGGCGCAGACTATCGCTGCAATATCACGTATCACCACGAACATCACGACGGCGTCGACAACGCTGTGCTCGCATGGGAGCGCGAAGTCTTCGGCGGGAAAGTCGCGCCTGCGACTGAAGCGGCGGGAAATATAATCTCGTGGTATCTCGAGTTCGTCGACAATCGCGATCTCGAGCTGGGCACGAGAGACTTCAACGGCTCGCCTCGTTTCTCAACCGGATACGTGCCGCTCAGAAATCGTCCGGGAATCCTGATCGAAACGCACATGATCAAAGACTATCGTTCGCGCGTGATCGGAACGTACGATTTTCTGCGCGCAGCGTTGACTGAAGTCAATGGCGATCCGCAGCGTTTGCGAACTATCGGCCGTGAAGCGGATCAGCGCACGCTCGCAATGGGCAGCGCTTATCATCCGGATAAACCTTTTCCAATCGATTTTGAATTGACTGACGAAGCTACGCCGTTCGAGTTGAAGGCTTTTACTTACGAGACGGAGCAGAGCGAGGTGTCGGGAGATCTGCGTGTGATTTACGGTCGCGAGCCGCTCGACTTAACGATCCCGATGTATCAAACGTTGCGAGTCAAAACAACTGTGGCTCCGCCGCTTTATTACATCGTGCCCGCGCAATGGACCGCAGTGATCGATGTGCTGAAAGCGCACGGCATACAGATGAAGACGCTCGCTGAGTTTCATCCGGTGGAGATCGAGAGTTATCGCTTCACGAACGTGAGCTGGCCTGACGGTCCATTCGAAGGACGCCATATGCCACGCTTCGACGCCGAGAAAACAGTCGAGACCAGAGTGTTTCCGCCAGGCTCAGCGTTTGTGCCTGTGGCCCAGACGAAAGCGAAAGTAATACTGAATCTACTCGAGCCCGAAGCACCCGACTCCCTGGCCCACTGGGGCTTCTTCAATGCGATCTTTGAAGAGAAGGAGTACGCAGAACACTACGTGCTCGAAGATCTCGCTCGCGAAATGATGGAGAAAGATCCAGCGGTCGAGCAGGAGTTTCGACAACTCCTGACGCTGGATCCTGAATTTGCCGCCAGTCCTTCAGCGCGACTTCGCTTCTTCTACAAGCGTTCGCCCTACTGGGATCCGCAAATGAATCTGTATCCAGTAGGGCGAATCATTAGTGTAGTCGATTTACCACTTGCCTGATTTCATAGACGCCCGACTTACCAGCGTGGTGTCGGGCGTCGAGCAGGGCAAACAGTGTGCGAGTTTGCCTTTTATACGACTGTGCGACGTCCGCCGATAATGTTGATAAGCAGCACAACCAATGCTAACACGAGTAGAATATGGATGAACCCACCAACCGTGTAGCTACTTACCACGCCGAGTAACCACAGCACCAAAAGAATTACAAAAATCGTCCAAAGCATTTCTTCTTCCTCCTTTTGTCAACCACGCCCAAGTTTCGTTGGTACAAAAGCTGTCGCCCGTCCTTGAGCAACGACCATGCCGCTTTGGAATATCGTCTGTTTCTTAGATTTTCGCGGAAATTGACTGACGAGAGCGTACGGAAACGAAGCAATTCAAGGAAGTGCGATATGAATCTAGTTCAGCAGAATAGATCCGACACGCCTAAATTTCACGAAGTTGTTCTGGACTTCACATATTAGTCACTGGTAAAGTGCCACTTAGCTGTTTCTAGCGGGTCCTTCCTTCGAAGTTCCGTCGCTTTTCCAATCCCGATTGTTTTAAATTTTTTGGAGGTTTCGTTTTTTATGCCCACCCCCACGCCGAGGGTCTCTGTTCGAACACGCAGAGTCGCTCTTGCATGTCTGGCAATCATAACTTTCTCCCTCGTCATTGCCGCAGCTATCGCTACTTATCAACGGCATCAGCCGGCTGTTCAAAAGATCAATTACTCGCAGCTCTATAATCTCGCCCAGGCCGGCGGCGCGACCGCGCTCGCCGTTGAAGGTGAGACGCTGACCGTCACGAAGGCCGACGGCTCGCTGCAGGAAGCTACCGTCACCGGCGAGACCACGCAGGCCGAGATCGTCCAGTTATTCCGAAAGCAGAACGTGCCGGTGGAATTTCGGCCGCTACAACCGGGAATGCTGTCGAGCATCGTGAGCTGGGCGTTGCCGATATTGACGCTCGGACTGATTGGATTTGCCGGCTGGCGAATCTATTCGAGCATGAGCGGTCGCGGATCGTTCGAGCTCGAGAATCACAATGGCAAACAGAACGTCGGTTTCGAGGATGTGGCCGGTGTTGACGAGGCGCGCGCTGAGCTGACTGAGACGATCGAGTTTCTGCGCAATCCTGAGAAGTTTAGCCGGCTCGGTGGCCGAGTTCCGCGTGGCATCCTGCTTTACGGTCCTCCGGGAACGGGCAAGACGCTGCTCGCGCGAGCGGCAGCGAAGGAAGCGGGCGTCGCGTTTTTGGCTGCTTCCGGATCGAGTTTCCAGGAGAAGTTTGCCGGACTTGGCGCTGCGCGTGTTAGGCATCTATTCGCAAAGGGAAGAAAACTTTCGCCCTGCATCATCTTTATCGACGAGATCGACGCTCTCGGACGCAAGCGCGGACGTGGCGGCGATTCCGCCACCGCCGATCAGGATCAGACGCTCAACCAGTTGCTCGTCGAGATGGATGGTTTCGATCAGTCGAGCGCCGTTGTCGTTATCGCTTCAACTAATCGTCCAGACATTCTCGATAAAGCGCTCACGCGTCCGGGTCGATTCGATCGTGAGATCGCGGTGAATCTTGCTGATGTGAATGGCCGTGAGGCGATTCTGAAAGTTCATTCGCGTAATCTTAAACTCGAGGATGGTTTGGATCTAACGTGGATTGCACGCGGAACACCGGGCTTCTCTGGAGCAGAACTCGCGAACCTGATGAACGAAGCCGCGATCGCCGCGACTCGCGACGATGCGAGTGGAATTGCTCGCAAGCATGTGGAGTTTGCGCGTGACCGCATTCTCATGGGCGCCGAGCGACAAGGGTTCATGATGGACGAAGACGAGCGCTACGCGACGGCAGTTCACGAAGCGGGGCACGTTGCAGTTGGGCTCGCGGTGGAGAACGGCGATCCGATTCACAAGGTGTCGATCCTGCCGCGCGGGCGTGCTCTTGGTGTGACGCAGTCGTTGCCTGAGCGCGATCGGTTTATGAAGAAGCGCGAGTATCTCGAAGATCAGATCGCGTTGTTGCTTGGTGGTCGTGCGGCGGAGCAGGTTTTGTTGTCGACGATGACAGCGGGCGCTTCGAACGACATCGAGCGTGCGGTTGAGATTGCGCGGGCGATGGTGAGTGAGTTTGGCATGAGCCGGCTCGGGCCGATTCACCTCGGACAGCCGGACCAGCAGCGCAGTCAGAGCTTGCTCGATAAGGTTGAGGAGTGTACGACCGAATTGATCAACTCGCAGCTCGAGCGTGCCTGTGCGGTCGTCACGGCTGAGCGTGATTCGATTGGGCGTCTCGTCGACATGCTGATGGAACGCGACACGCTCGATGCGGAGGAGATAGCGAGCTGCTTTAAACGAGAGACGGTTCGCGCAGCTTAAGTCAGGCTTTTACAGGATGACAGGATTTACAGGATTATCATGATAATTCTGTAAATCCTGTCATCCTGTCTAATAACTACCTCATACAACTAAATACAAGGGATTCTCTAAGATCTTCTTAAACGTCTGCAAGAACTTCGCGCCGGTCGCGCCATCAATCACCCGGTGATCGCACGACATCGTCACGCGCATCATCTGCCTGATCACGATTTCATTCTCACGCACGACAGGCTTCGCATTCATCGCGCCGATAGCCAGTATCGCGCCCTCAGGCGGATTAATCACCGCCGTAAACTCATCAATCCCAAACATCCCCAGATTGCTGACTGAGAAAGTCGCGCCGGTGTACTCCTCGGGCTTCAATCTCTTCGACCGCGCCCGTTCCGCCAACTCGCGAACTTCCGCGGCGATCTGGCTCAGCGATTTCTGATCCGCCGCACGAACCACGGGCGTAATCAATCCATCCTCAATCGCCACCGCCACGCCGACATCAGCACGTTCGTAGTAGCGTACGACCTTCTCCTGGTATGACGCATTCACTTGCGGATGTTGAATCAGCGCCGCCGCCGCAACCTTTATGATGATGTCGTTGATACTGATCTTCAGATCTGGATCGAGCGCGTTGATGCCTTTGCGCATCTCCGCTGCGCGATCCATTTCGATCTCGGTGGTGAGAAAGAAGTGCGGCACGGGGCCGAGCGACGTGACGAGTCGCTTCGCAATCGTTTGTCGAATCTGACTGGCGGGCTCGTCTCGATAAGCTGACGCGCCTGCTTGCTGCACGTATGAAGGCGCCGGCGCGGGTGCAGGCTTGCTGATTACTGCCTCGATGTCGCGCTTGATGATGCGCCCGCCCGGTCCGCTGCCTTGCAGCGAACGCAGATCGATACCAGCCTCGGCGGCCATACGTGCAGCCAGCGGTGAAACTATCCTGCGACCTGAATCACCATTCGCAGTGGCAGCAGCCGCTTTCGCCTGTGGTTGCGGCTGAGCGACATCAGGAGAAGGTGGCGGTGCGTCCGTTTCCTTCTGTTCAGCCAGATTAGGCGCAGTTGGTGGTCGATCAGCTTCCTTCTGGTCCTGCACCTTCGGCTGCGCCGGCGCTTCCGACAACAACGACGCGATGTCTTCGTCGGGCTCGCCGATCACCGCGATCAACTGCCCGAGCGGCGCCGACTGTCCTTCGCCGATGAGAATCTTTCGCAGCACGCCGTTGCCGAGCGCCTGCATTTCCATTGTCGCTTTGTCGGTGTCGATTTCGGCGAGCGGCTCGCCCATGGAGACCTTGTCTCCCTCTTTCTTCAACCAACGCGAGATCTGTCCCTCCTCCATCGTGGGGGAGAGCTTCGGCATGATTACTTTGGTTGCCATAATCTGTGCAATCTGTGGAAAAGGACTAATCCAAATACGCGACTTCGCGCACCGCAGCGACGATGCGATTCACATCCGGTATCGCGAGATTCTCAAGGTTCTTAGCGTACGGCATCGGCACATCAACGCCCGAAACGCGCTTCACCGGCGCGTCGAGATAATCAAACGCGCGCTCCATGATCTCCGCGCTGATCTCCGCGCCCACGCCGCAGATCGGGTGCGACTCCTCCGCAATCACGACGCGGTTCGTCTTCTTCACTGACGCGACAATCGTGTCGATATCGAGAGGCCGAATCGTGCGCGGATCGATCACCTCGCACGAAACACCCTGCTCCTGAAGCTGCTCAGCGGCCTTCAACGCGAGCGGCACCGTCAACGAGCGCGCCACGATCGTCACGTCTGTTCCTTCTCGTTTGACGTCAGCGACGCCGAGCGGAATCGTGAAATCCGGATCGTCCGGCACCTCGCCCTTTTGCCCGTACATCCGCTCCTGCTCCATAAAGATCACGGGGTCGTCATCGCGAATGGCAGACTTCAACAAGCCTTTCGCGTCAGCGGGCGTTGACGGCATCACGACTTTCAGTCCCGGAAAGTATGCGTACCACGACTCGATCGCCTGCGAGTGCTGCGACGAAACCTGAAACGCCGACCCGCTCGGACCACGAAACACGATCGGAATGTTGAACTGCCCGCCTGACATGTAAAGCATCTTCGCGGCGGAGTTGATGATCTGATCGGTGGCGAGGATCGAGAAGTTGAACGTCATGAACTCGACCACCGGTCTCAGCCCCGCCATCGCTGCGCCGACGCCTAAGCCGGCGAAACCGAGCTCCGTGATCGGCGTGTCTATGACTCGCTTGTTGCCAAACTCATGCAGGAGGCCCTTGGTGACTTTGTAAGCGCCGTCGTACTCGGCGACTTCCTCGCCCATGAGAAAAACTTTTTCGTCTCGGGCCAGCTCCTCGCGGAGGGCCTGGTTAAGTGCTTCGCGGATTGTGATTGTCGCCATGTTCGGGTTCTAGTTGCGGCCTGGTTCGATTGGGTTTGCGTAGACATCTGTGTAGAGCTCCGACGGATCGGGCAACGGGCTCTCGTCAGCAAAACGCAGTGAATCTTCGACTTCCTCGTGTATCTTGCGGTCGATCTCGTCTAACGCTTTCTGATCGACGATCTTCTCTTCAAGCAGGCTCGCAGAGAAAAGCTTGATTGGATCGCGCTCCTGGTACTTCTCGATTTCGGCCCGCGTGCGGTAGTTGCCAGGGTCAGACATCGAGTGGCCCATGAAGCGATAAGTGCGAATTTCGAGGAGGGTCGGCAGGTATTCCTTGCGCGCGCGTTCGACTGCGCGCACGGTCGCTTCGCGAACGGCGAGCACGTCCATGCCGTCGACAAACTCTGAAGCCATGTTGTAAGCGCAGGCTTTTTGCGCAATGTTTTGCAGAGACATCGCTCGGGCGAGGGAAGTGCCCATGCCGTACTGGTTATTCTCGCAGATGTAAATGCAGGGCAGTTTCCAGAGCTGGGCCATGTTCAGCGACTCATGAAATGCGCCCTGGTTGACTGCGGCTTCACCGAAGTAACAGAGCGTTACCTGATCGGTGCCCTGGTATTTCGTCGCGAAAGCAGTTCCGGTTGCGAGTGGAATCTGGCCACCGACGATAGCGTGGCCGCCGAGAAAGCCGAGGCTCTTGTCGAACATGTGCATCGAGCCGCCTTTGCCTTTCGAGCAGCCAGTGGCTTTGCCAAAAAGCTCGGCCATGATCGACCGGGCTGACATTCCTTTGGCGAGCGCGAGGCCGTGTTCGCGATAGCTGGCGAGCACGTAATCGTCTTGTCTGATAGCGGAAATCGTGCCGACGCCGACTGCTTCCTGGCCGATGTACAGGTGACAGAAGCCGCCGATCTTGCCGGCGACGTAAACTTCAGCCGATTTCTCTTCGAAGCGACGGATCAGAAGCATCTGGCGGTAGAGCTCGACGAGTTGATCCTTGTCGAGACCGCTGAGACGATCCTTCTGACGTTCTTTCGCCTCGTCTCTTTCTTTTTTAAGCTGTTGTGGGTTTACGTCCGGAGGTGCATCCATGACGCCGGCGCCTGTAGAGCTCTGCTGCTCTTCGGCTTTAGCGGCTGAAGGTGGTGCTGCTGTTTGTTTGCTCATGAATCGTCGGATTATAAGCCAAGAAGGGCACGGAAAAGAAATAGGCCCTATATGACCTATAGGACCTATATTTTTCGGTTCTTCGGCCGTTTGATTTAGGTCATCATGTCGATCGAGCTGACGCCCGCACCTGCGACCGTGAGAATTGCTTTGCGGCTGTTTTTGTCGGTTTGCATCCGGCGTGCGGCCGCGCTCAGGAGCTCTTCGCTCGTCTCGCCGTCGTCGGGGAAGCAGGCCACGCCGAGGCTCACGCCCAGACCGACCATCGTGCCGGTGCGTACTGAGAAAAGCTGATCCTCGACCGCATTCCGCATTCGCTCGCTGATTGATATCGCCATCTTGCTCGACGCCATCGGCATGATCGCGACAAACTCATCCCCAGCATAGCGAGTCAGTATGTCCATCTGCCTTAGCTCGCGACGAACCACGCCCGCTACGCTCGCCAGCAGACGATCGCCAATCGAGTGACCATACTTGTCATTCACGATCTTGAAGTCGTCGATGTCCATGCAGACGACGGCAACCGGCTCACGATTCATGCGCTGGCATTCTGCTATACGCTGCTCGAGCATCATGTAGAAGCCGCGAGCGTTTGGCAGCTCGGTCAACGGATCGATCAAAGCGCTGTCGCGTGTCTTCTCGTAAGTCAAAGCATTGTTGAGAGCGCTGGACGCGTGCTGGCAAACTGACTCCAGCAAACGCACGTGCTCGGTCGTGTATGACGTGCGGCTCTGCGAGTAAAGCGCGATCGCGCCGAACGCGCCGTCTTCGCGCTGCAACGGCGACACGAGCACGCCGCGATAGCGCTTCACGATTTCATCCGGAATGCCGATCAGATCGAGCTCGGGCGATGCGTTACACATCGAACGCGCATTCGCGATCACCCAGCCGGTGATGCCGTCGCCGATGTTGATCCGGCGTTTCTTGAACACCTCAACTTCTTCACCGAGGACGTGCGCCGCAATCGCTTTTCCGGACGGATCGTCGACGAGATAAATCACGCACGTTTCAAACGGCACGATCGCGCGCAACTTGTTCGCGACGAGCGTGACGGTATCACTGAGATTGAGCGACGAGCCGATCGTCTGCGCGATCTCGTGTAACGCAAAAACCTCTCTCTGCGCGTCGCTGATCGAGCGGAACGGCGAGCCTTCTTCGGTGACCCCGAGAATGTCCGGGGCGAGACCGGCATCCGGCTTCGTCGCTGTTTGCGTGTCTTCCGTCGCCGCGGATGCGACCTGCTCCTTGATGTCCTGCAAGTCGATCATTCGATCAAACTCTTCGACGTGCTGGACAAACATGTCGACCACCTTCGGATCGAACGCGTTTCCAACCATGCTGCGCAGCAGTGAGAGCGACTCTTCGCGTTTCATTCCCTTGCGATACGGACGATCGCAGCGTGTCGCATCGTAAAAATCGACTACCGAGATGATGCGCGCGACAAGTGGAATCCCTTCGGCTTTGAGACCTTTCGGATAGCCACTTCCGTCCCACTTCTCATGGTGATAACGGACGATGTCTTCAACCGGGTAAGGGAAGTTGACGCGCTTGAGAATGTCGCCGCCGACGACCGGATGAATCTTCATCTTCGCAAACTCGGCTTCCGTGAGTTTGCCCGGCTTGTTCAGGATGTACTCAGGCACAGCAAGCTTGCCGATGTCGTGCAGGAGGGCGCCCGCGTGCAGCGCGCGCAGCTCCGATTCGGAGACGTTGAAGAGCTTGCCCATCTGCGTTGCGTAAAGCTGCGTGCGGCGAACGTGGCCGTGAGTCGTCTGGTCCTTCGCGTCGATCGCGATCGCGAGCGACTCGATCGTGTTCATGTGAATTTCCGCCATCTCTTCAACGTGACGGCGTCGCTCAGCTTCGGCGTCGCGGATCTGTTCGAGGCGTCGCTCGTTGAAGCGATAGAGAAGATAGACAAGCAACGAGATCAGCAGGCCAAGAACGGCGTATGCAAGTGTCTTGTTCAGAACGGCCGCGTAGAAGAGCGAAGCTGACGCAGCGCCGGCGAGTTTTGTAGTCAGGGTCCAAACTACCGTTTCCGGAGTCGGAACGAGCGTGAACTTACCGGCTTCGAAACTGATGAACCACGCAGTGGCGATCGTGCTGAGCGCGTATTGCAGAGCGGCGACGACGAGTAGCGGTATCAGATACACGTTCAACGGCAACGCGCCCTGTGTGGGTAAGTCGCTTTGTCCCGCAAATAGATCTATCAGCGCGCCGTACAGCGACGCGGCAATGAACGTCGAGACCACCGCCATGCCCATCTTGAGCACGACCTCGCGATTGGTCGCGATGCGATAAGTGGAAACAAAAGCGACGACCGCGGTCAGCAGCACTGCTGGTCCAGCCGTGTTTGACGGCGGCACTGCGTAAAGCATGACGGTGAGCAGGACGAACGAGTCGGCGATCGATTCGCGGCTGCGAAGGATGCCGTCGTCGCTAGCCACACGGACAGTCAGCGGGCTCGACGCGATCGCGATTCCGAGCAGCAGTAGCCAGGATCCAATACCGATATTGGTGAACAAGGCGAGGTCAACGGTGGCGACTGCGGCTGACAAAAGCAGAATGGCGCTCACGACAGAAATTCCGGCCATGAGCGCGGTGCTCTTCCAGGTGGTTTGCAGCATTGCTGGGGCCCAATCCTTCTTCGTACGAATTGTGAGTGATTAGCGCGCTTGGTATGGTGCCAACATTGTTGGCACAGGAGACAATATAGAGGAAAAATGCCCAGTTTTCAACGGTAGTTTCACAGGATTTCAGGATTTACAGGATTATCATGATAATTCTGCTAATCCTGTCATCCTGTAAAAAGCTGTTCTCGGAGGGCAGAAACCTCAGTCACTGGATGTTTGCAGGTGTAATGTTCGCAAACGTACGCGGTGGGAAGCCCGTTTATGGGAGTGCGGCCCTCTAAAAGTGGAATCAACTCGACGCCAAAACTCGCGGCGACGACTTTGTTAGGCAAGTAGCGGCTCCAAACTTCCCCAAGCATTGGCTGGATATCAACTGGAGTATTCCCGACGATCGCCACTTCCTTCGGTGTTGAGAGCAGGAAATCTACCGCGCAGAGAGCGTATCCAAAGCCGGCAGGATACCGCCGAATCTGATCCGCCATCTCGCGAAGCGTCGCCGTCGCCAAATTGCGGTACTGCTCCTTCCCATCGAGGATCGCGAGCCTGAGCAGCACCATTGCCGCAACCGAATTACCCGACGGCGTCGCATTATCGAAGAAGTCCTTGGAACGCACGATCAGATTTTCGTGAGACTTACCCGTGAAAAAGAAAGCGCCCGCGTCCTCATCCCAGAACTCGGCGACCATTTGCACCGTGAGGGCCAGCGACTTCGTGAGCCAGCGAAATTCTCCAGTAGTTTCAAAGAGGGTGAGTAAGCCCTCAGCGAGGAAGGCGTAGTCTTCCAAATAGGCATTGAACTTCGCGCGGCCGTCTTTCCAGGTGCGCAGCAGCATTCCGTCCTGCCGCAGACTCGAGATTACAAATTCCGCATTTCTTCTCGCCGCTTCCGTGTAATCCGGTCGATTCAAGACGATGCCGGCCTCAGCAAAGCTCGCCATCATCAGTCCGTTCCATGCGGTGATGATCTTTTCGTCGCGATCGGGTTTGACGCGCCTTTCGCGTCGCTCAAAAAGTATTCGCTTGCTATCGTTCAATGACGCCTGCAACTCGCCCACGGAAATCCTGTGCGCGACGGCGACATCTTCAAGTGTGCGCGTGACGTTAGGAATGTTTTTGCCTTCGAAGTTACCGCCCTCAGTGATGTTGTAGTAATCGCAAAAGCGCGCGGCCGCAGTCTCGCCGAGCACGTCACGGATCTCGCGGATGTCCCAGACGAAGAACTTTCCTTCGTGACCTTCCGAATCGGCGTCCTGGGTTGAATAAAAGCCAGCTTCGGGATGAGTCATCTCGCGCAGCACGTAGTCGAGAATGCCCTCGACCGTCGCGCGCGCTTGCTCGTCGCCGCTCACCTGGAAATAGTGAAGATAGAAACGTGAGAGCAGGGCATTGTCGTAGAGCATCTTCTCGAAGTGCGGCACGAGCCAGCGAGAGTCGGTCGAGTAGCGATGAAAACCGCCGCCGAGCTGATCGTAAATGCCACCGTTCGCCATCTTCCTGCACGTGTGACTAATCATCTGGAGTATGTCGGCGTTGCCGGTGCGAGCGTAGGTGCGCAAAAGGAACTCGAGCGACATCGCGGGTGGAAACTTCGGCGCGCCACCGAAACCGCCATTGACCGAATCGTAATTTCTGATCATCCCGGTGTAAGCGGCGTCGAGCAGCTCCGGCTCGATCGGATGCTCGGAACCGCCAGTTTCACTCAGCCGGCGCAGCTCAGTGATCAGCGACGTACCTGTTTCGCGGATCTCGTCCTGACGCTCTTTGTAAGCGTCAGCGACACCGAGCAGGATGCGTGGAAAACCGGGAATGTTGTAGCGATCCTGCGGCGGGAAATACGTGCCGCCGTAAAACGGTACTGCGTCAGGAGTGAGGAAAACCGTCATCGGCCAGCCGCCGTGATGCGTCATCATCTGCACGGCGTTCATGTAGATCTGATCGAGATCCGGTCGCTCTTCACGATCGACCTTGATGTTCACGAAGTTCTCGTTCATAAGCTGCGCGATGTCTTCGTTCTCGAACGACTCGTGCGCCATCACGTGACACCAGTGACACGCCGAATAACCAATGCTGAGCAGAACCGGCTTGTTCTCGCGCCGCGCTTTTTCGAACGCTTCGTCGCCCCACGGGTACCAATCGACCGGATTGTGCGCGTGCTGCAAAAGATAAGGACTGGTCTCATTAATAAGATGATTTGGCATACGAACAGATTACCCCGTTTGACGAATTGAACCAACCGGCGTGTTCTGTGTAATCTGTGGATATGGAACGAGAAACGTTAGAGTTTGATGTCGTGTTTGTAGGCGCCGGCCCGGCGAATCTGAGCGGCGCGCTGCACCTCGCACGACTGGTTAAAGAAGACAAATCCCTCGGCGACGTCGAGATCGCGGTGATAGAAAAAGGCGCGGCGGTCGGCGCGCACATCCTTTCCGGCGCAGTGATGGATCCGCGAGCGCTGCGCGAGCTAATTCCGGATTTTGAAGAACAGGGCGCGCCCCTCGAGTCGCCGGTTAAAGAAGACTACTTTCTTTATCTCACTCCGAAACTCGCGCTGCGATCGCCGATCACGCCGCCTCCGCTCAAGAACCACGGCTACTACATCGTCTCACTCAATCGTTTGACGGCGTGGCTCGGCGAGAAGGCTGAAGAAGCGGGCGTCAACATCTTTCCGGAGTTTCCCGGCGCTGACTTGCTCTACGACGACAACGATCGTGTGCTCGGCGTGCGCACAGGCGACAAAGGCATCGATAAGGAAGGGAAGCGCAAAGCTAATTACGAGCCCGGCGTCGATCTGCGCGCGAAAGTGACGGTGCTCGGCGAAGGCCCACGCGGCTCGCTCACGAAACAGTTAATCGAGCGTCTCGGACTCGATGAAGGACGCGAGCCGCAAACTTACAGCGTCGGCGTGAAAGAGCTTTGGGAATTGCCGGACGATCGTTATCCGGCCGGACGCGTCACGCACACTCTCGGCTTTCCATCCGACACGTCGACGTATGGCGGCGGCTGGATCTACGGCATGCAAAACAATGTCGTGAACATCGGCTACGTCACCGGTCTCGATTACAAAGATCCGCTAATCGATCCGCATGCTGAGTTTCAGCGCTACAAGACTCATCCATACATCGCGAAGCTGCTCGAAGGCGGCAAGATGATCCGCTATGGCGCGAAGACCGTCACGGCCGGCGGTTACTTCGCGATGCCGCGTATGTACGCCGATGGAGTGCTGCTCGCGGGCGACTGCGCCGGACTTCTCAATCCGCAGCGACTGAAGGGAATTCACTCGGCGATCAAGAGCGGCATGCTCGCGGCTGAAGTGATCTTCGAAGCGTTGAAAGCGGGTGATTACTCGGCGAAACAGTTGCAGAAGTACGAGCAGGTAGTGAACGAAAGCTGGATCGTGCCCGAGCTGCGCAAGGTGCGAAACTTTCACGCAGCGTTCAAACATGGACGCTGGCTTGGTCTGTTCAATGCGGGTTTGCAATTCGTGACCGGCGGGCGCGCGTGGGGAATCTTCGATCGCGATGCGGCTGTCGCGGGTCATGAAGAGATGAAGAAGCTGTCGGCATACGGGTATCGCGGCGATCGGATCGAGCAGCGTTACAAGGACCTGCGCTTCGACGGCAAGCTGACGTTCAATAAGGTCACCGACGTTTATCACGCAGCGGTGGGCCATGACGAGGACCAGCCGGCCCATCTGCACGTGCTCGACACGAATATCTGTTCGACGCGTTGTGCGGAGGAATACGGAAACCCGTGTCAGCGGTTTTGTCCGGCGGCGGTGTACGAGATGGTTGAAGACGGTGGCAACGGCAAGCGGCGTTTGCAGATCAATTTCTCAAACTGCGTTCACTGCAAGACCTGCGACATCATGGACCCGTACCAGATCATTAACTGGGTGACGCCTGAAGGCGGCGGCGGTCCAGATTACAAAGGTATGTAAAGAAATATTTCACGCAAAGACGCAAAGATCGCAAAGACGCAAAGCCTGCCGGACTCCAAGTGCGCGCCTTTGCGTCTTTGCGCTCTTTGCGCCTTTGCGTGAACCTATTCTTCGCCGTCTTGCTTGATGTTAAAGTGGACGCGGCCGCGCATTACCTCTTCCAATGCGATGCGCGTCGGTTTGTGCTTCTGCGGATCGATCTCGATTCTGGGTGACGCGCCACGCTGCAACTGCTTGCTGCGTTTCGCGGCGAGGATGATCAAACGGTACTTCGAATCAACTTCCGGCCCGTTACTTCCTTCAACGTCCGTATCAACCAAATCTGTCGGTGTAGGCACTCGATGCTCCTTCAGTCTAATGAATCAATGATTGAATTGCTTTTAAATTTCTGGATGACTTCCCGCACGAGAGGCTCCTGGCGCATGCAACGCGCGCGCTCGGCGTAAATGATCGAAGCAAGCTGCGCCGCCGCCCTCTCGATCTCATCGTTAATGATTACGTAATCAAACGCTGAATACTGTTTCAATTCTTCCGGCGCATTTCGCAAACGCACTTCCAATTGTTGTGGCGAATCTGTCCCGCGCGCGATCAAGCGCTGTCGCAGCACTTCATAAGAAGGCGGCAGGATAAAGATGCTCACCGAATCCATCAGCAACTGGCGCACGCTCGCCGCGCCCTGCACGTCGACTTCGAGAATGATGTCGGCGCCGGCGGCAGTCTCGCTAAGGATCTGCTCTTTCGACGTCCCGTAAAAGTTTCCGTGTACGCAAGCGGACTCGAGAAACTCGCCCGCAGCCACCATCTCGTCGAAAGTTTCGAGGTTTACAAAGAAATACTCGCGGCCATCGACTTCAGTCTGCCGTGGCGCACGAGTCGTGAACGAGACAGAATAGCTAAGATTCTCCACACAATCCAGCACGTGTCGAATGATGGTGCCTTTGCCGCCGCCCGATGGTGAGCTGACGACGAAGAGAGTTCCTCTTGAAGGAGCGTGATTGACTGGTCCAGCCAGCGGCACTTCTTTCACTTTACTCGACATTCTGAACCTGCTCGCGAAGTTTCTCCACTTCTGCTTTGATCGCCAAGCCCGCCTCCTTGATCACGAGGTCGGTAGATTTCGAAAGTGTCGTGTTGGCCTCGCGGTTTAGCTCCTGCAAGAGGAAATCGAGCATTTTTCCCGCCTCGCCCGGAGCATTGAGTGCTTCCTGAAACTGCGACAAATGGCTGCGCAAACGGACCATCTCTTCACTGACGTCACTGCGGTCTGCGAGATAAGCAACTTCCTGGGCCAGTCGCACCGGATCGATCTCGACGACCTGTCCACCGCGGTTCAGCAGCTCGCCGATCCGCTTTTGCAATCGCAGGCGATATGCGTCGGCGAGTCCCGCAGCAGACGACTCGATGATCGGCACGAGTGTCTCGATCTTTTGTACACGTTCGCGCAACTCGTTCTTGAGCGCTTCGCCTTCCTGTTCTCGCATTCTCTCGAGCTCGTCGAGCGCCTGGTCCATGGCGCGCTCGAGTGCGGCGGTCATTCGTTCGTCGATGCCGTTGCGAGCGGGTTGCAATGCGCCCGGGATACGCGCGATGACGTTGATGTCGAGCTCGCCCGAGATATCGAAGTCTTTTTGAAGCTGCTTCAACGCGCTGACATAACCGGCGATGAGCGGTCGATTGATCTCATATGCGATCTGCGACACGCGCTCCATGCTGACGGTGACGTCGACGCGGCCGCGCGAGAGTCGTGAAGAGATGCGTTTTTTGATCGACGGTTCGAGAGAAGCAAGCTCGGATCCGACGCGAAGATGTATATCGAGAAATCGATTGTTGACGGTCTTGAGATCGACAGAGACGGAGAAGTCGTCTCCCGCCACCATCGCCTTGCCGTATCCGGTCATTGATTTCATAGTTTTTTGTCCACAGATTACACAGATTAAATCAGGCTATCTGCGGAATCTGTGCAATCTGTGGATCCTCTTCCTCGTCCGCGAATTGCAGTTCGTAAAGCTTTCGATATTGCCCGCCCTTGGCAAGCAGTTCCGCATGTGTTCCGATCTCGATGATCCGTCCCGCTTCCATCACGACGATCACGTCTGCGCGTCGCACAGTCGACAACCGATGCGCGATCACGATCGTGGTGCGATTTCGGACCAGGTTGCTGAGCGCACTCTGGACCAGTCGCTCCGATTCAGCATCGAGCGCTGACGTAGCTTCGTCCAGGATCAGAACTGGCGCATTTACCAGAATTGCACGGGCGATAGCGAGCCGTTGGCGCTGGCCGCCGGAAAGAAAGATGCCGCGCTCGCCGACAATCGTATCGTAACCATCAGGTAATTCGCGAATAAAGTCGTGCGCAAATGCGATCAGCGCCGCCTCTTCGACCTCGATATCAGTCGCCTCGGGCTTTCCGTAAGCGATGTTATGGCGAACCGTATCGTTGAAGAGCACTGTCTCCTGAGTGACGAGCGCGATCTGCTTTCTCAAACTGGAGATCGTCGCTTCACGTATGTCCGTGCCGTCCCACAACACTGCCCCGGAGCTTGGATCGTGAAAACGCGGCAGCAGCTTTGTCAGCGTAGACTTGCCACCGCCCGATTGGCCCACGAGCGCCACCATCGTGCCTGCTTTAATCTGCAAACTCACATCGCGCAGCACCGATTTCGTCTCATTGGAATAGCCAAACGAAACATTCCGCAGCTGGATCTCTTTCTTCAACGCCGGCAGCTCGGTCGCGCCGGGTTTCTCCTTTATCGTGGAATGCTCGTCCATCACTTCCCACACGTGATGCGCAGCGGCGAGCGCTTGCTCCATGCTGTTTTGCAGTCGCGAGAGCTTCCGCATCGGGTCGTAACTGCGGAACAGAAAGAAGAGGAACGTGACGAACTGCGCCGTGTTCATCCGGTCTGCGATAATCTCACGCTGCCCGAAGAACAACAGCAGCACGACGAACAGGATTCCGATCATCTCGATCGTCGGCGGTGAAGCGCCCGCGATACTCGCGCTACGTAAATTAGCGCGCACAATCTTTTTCGCCACTTGAGTAAAGCGTTCAGACTCGCGATTCTCCGCGCGATACGCCTTCACGATTCCCTGGTTCGCGAGCGCTTCCTGCGCGGTGTCAGTCAGTTGTTTGCTGCCTTCAAAACTCTCGCGCGCAAGGTTGCGCAACGCTCGTCCAAACTTCGCAGTCAACACAGCGATCACGGGAGCGATCAGGAGCGATCCGAGCGCGAGTCGCCAACTGTAATAAAAGGACGCGCCGAGAAAAAAGATGAGGGTGAAACTCTCACGCAGCATGTCGCGAAGCGTGCTCGTGACGGCCGTCTCGATCGCCGCCGCGCTGGAGACGAGACGTGAAACAAGGTAGTTCGTTCGATGGCGTTCAAAGAAAGTCGCCGACTGCGCGAGCAAGTGGCTATATAGATCCTGGCGCAACTTCAGCACGGCCGATTGGCCGATTCGCGCCATCAGGTAAGTTGAGAAGTACTCCGCGATTCCCTTGGCGAGCGTGAAAACGATCAGCAGGATCGAGATCATTTTCCACGCGCCTAACGGAGCTTCGGGAATTAATCGTTGCAGGCCGAAAATCGTCGGGGTACGCTGACCAACGCCTTGCACAAATGCCTGATCGAAGATTGGCACTATCAAACTGCCGGTGGCTGTCTCGAGTAAACCGACGAGCAGCATCGCAAAAGTGGCCAACGTGAAGATTGGCCAGTGAGGTCTCAAATACTTTAACAGGCGGCGAAGATCACGCATCTCTGGTTGCGAAAATCTCTGGTCAGTTGCTATAAGGGAGGTAGAAAAATCGCCCAAAATCTGTAAGAAAGAACTATACTTACCCTCACTTATTTGCGTCAAGGCTGACTGATTTGCTCGATTTGTTTCTGGGCGTGAATCATGCAAATCTTTTCCCCGCATGAGTCTGCCTCAACTTAGGTTATAATCTTCCGCTTAAATCGCGGGTGATATTAAGATCCCCTCCGACAGGATCAGACATTTGGCACAGCAAGCGACACCAAACACTAAGCACGCAGGTAAACGTCTTCTCATCGCAGATGACGATACCGATATGAGACTTCTCCTGGCCGAGTATTTCCGCCGGCTGGGCTTTCAAGTGGAAGAACGCGAAAGCGGCATGGCGGCCCTCGAAGCCACCATCGCGGGACGATTCGATTGTTTCATCTTCGACGTATCGATGCCCGGAATGTCAGGCATCGAGCTGCTCAAACGAGTTCGCGATCGTGGGATTCAAACTCCCGCGCTATTCCTAACTGCACATGATGCGCTGTCAGACAAAGTCGCAGGCTTCGAAGCAGGCGCAGACGATTACCTCGCGAAGCCGTTCAGTCCGCGCGAGCTGGAATACAGAGTCGAGGCGCTGTTACGACGCGGCGGCGCTGCGCCATCAGAACCGGATGGCGAACGCATCGAAGTCGGCGATCTCGTAATCGATAAGCGTCGTCATGAAGTGATGCGAAACGGCTTTCGTGTCGATCTGACGCCGCTCGAGTTTCAGATTCTCGAGCTGCTCGCGTCTGAGCCGGGACGTGCATGGTCCAGGAACGCGCTGCTCGATCGAGTTTGGAGTACGGATTACGAAGGCTATCAGCGCAACATCGATCCGCACATCAACCGGCTTCGTAAGAAGCTCGAGACCGATCCGAAAAATCCGCGATATGTCCTGACTGTTCGTGGCGTCGGTTACAAGCTGAACGAGATTCCCTGATGCTTTGGTGGGTCGGATCAGGGCTGATACTTGCCTGGCTAATCCTCCGGTTCGTCAAACCGATGGGCTGGATCCCGATGCTGCTGATTTCGGGAGTCTCTGTCCTCATCATCCAGCTCGCCGCCTACCGCAAGGCGAAATCCGTTAAATAATCCGTGCAATTCCTGGTTAATTCGTCTTGACCTCTCCTAACCATTCGGCAACAATGCGTGTGTTTATGGCATCAAGGAAATAGTAGATTTCTAGCCACTTCCCAGATTTCAGCCAGGAGTTGTTTCGCCATGAATTTCAGCCGCGTCGTTTGTGCATTCAGCGCTTGTCTCCTAGTTGTTTCCATCGCAATTGCCCAACAGGACGTCGAACGTAAGACCGTAGCGATAACTTATCCCCTCGACGAAACGGTTACAGTCAAGTTTCGCGGGACGACTCTGTTGCCGCGCCTGAAAGGTGAGGCGAAGGTGAAACGCGCCGGCCGCCGTGGCACGCGCGTCGAGTTGAGCGTTGAGGATCTTCCACGCGCGTCTGAGCTCGGCGGCATTTATACGACTTACGTTCTCTGGGCCATCTCGCCCGACGGGCACGTCGATAACCTCGGCGAGATCAAACGCGGCGGCAGCGTCTTCGTTGATTCCAAGATCGACGTCACCACACCGCTGCAAACGTTCGCGCTCATCATGACCGCCGAGCCGCACTTCCTGATGAAAGTGCCGAGCCGCATGGTGGTGATGGAGAACCTGCCGCCGCAGAAACCGAACGGCAGTCAGGTCGAGACTGTTGACGTGCGCTACATCGGTAATTCGAGTGACTACTTCCGCACGGCGAAGGTTCCAGAGATTGCCGATGCTGATTATCGCCAGACTCCCGTTTCATTACTCGGCGCACGCCAGGCGATCAGCCTCGCGAAGTACGCGGGCGCATCGTCGGACGCACCGAACGAATTGCAGACTGCTGAAGATCATTTGGAGGCGGCGGAGAAAGCGTGGCGACTGAATCAACCGGCTGCTGAAGTTGATCTGGAAGCACGAAAAGCAACTTCGGCGGGCCAACATGCGGAAGAGGTCGCCGCCGCGCGCAAGGCTGCAAGGCTTAATCGTGAAGAGATTCGCCGTCGCGATGAGGCGGTGCGCACCGCGGAAGAGAGTGCTGATGCTTCACAGCGTGAGGTGGCCAGACTCCGCGCCGCCCTCGATAAAGAAACACGCGCGCGTGAGCTTGCCGAGCGTGATTCAGGCACTGCAAACGATCAGCTCCGTGAGAAGCGAGTCGAGAACGCGCAGCTTCGTGACGAGATCGCAACCCTGCGTGCCGAGAGTGACGCCGCGAAACTGAAGCTCGCGCGGCTCGAGGGTGAGAAACAGGCCGAGACTGCACGCGTCGAAGCCGAGCGACGCGCGACAGAAAAACGAGCTGCGGAGGCGAACCTGAAAGAGACGCTCGCTAAGTACGGCTCGTTGAAAGAGACTGCCACCGGGTTCCGGTTGGTCCTACCGGAAACGATCTGGACCAACACGCGCACCGCAACACTATCTGCTGCATCATCGGCGAAACTTGAGCCGCTCGCAGCGCTGCTCGCGAGCAATCCTGATTATCAAATCCTGATCGAGGCTTACACTGATAGTAAAGGCAACGAAGTGGCGCTCCAGCAGTTAACGCAAGAACGTGCACGGGTGTTGTCAGATCGATTTCAGACGGCGGGAGTAGATCCGATGCGCATTCAGGCGAACGGCATGGGCGCTTCGAACCCACTTGCGCCAAACACGACGGTCGCAGGTCAGAGGAAGAACCGCCGCGTCGAGATCACATTCACGTCGCCGGCGGGACGGACCGCAACAAACTAATTTGTCATCGACTTTTTCTAGCCGCGGATTAACGCGAATGAACGCAGATCAGCGTTTATCCGCGTAAATCCGCGGCTAATAATTTCCGATGTCCCCACTTGATCCCCTCGAGATTCTCCAGGTCATCGGTTACAGCATCGGCGCGCTGCTGCCGCTCTGGATGCTGTTTCAGCTCATCACGCATCGCAGCAAGCTGAGCGACATCGAGCGTCTCCTCGCCTTACTCGCTCTTACGATGGGCGGATGGCACACGAGCAATCTCGTCATCACGCTGCACGGTCTCTTCGATCTCGGTCCCGACACCTGGACCACGTTGCTGCGCGTCGCTGATACCGTCGCCGTCGTAAGCATCACGTTTGCTTACTCGTTCCTGCTGCACGTCCACCTTCACCTCTGGGCGAATGCACACGGCCGCTCCCTCAATCGCGGCGAACAGTTACGCGTTTACCTTTCTTACATCCCCACAGTCTTTCTGATCATCGCCATGCCTGCGCTCTGGACGGGCGACTACGAGCCGATGTTCACGAAGCTCTCATTCTTCGTGATTCCTTTCGCCTTCTGGATTGCGTACGTGCTCGGTCTAATCGCGCTGACCGAGCTGCTGATCGCGCGCAAGAGTAAGAACCGCAGTGAGAGACGCATCATGCGCACGCTCGCGGCGTCGTTCATCGGCGTGGGCGTCGTGATCTTTGCTGCGCTCGCGGCCGGTGTGGGTGAGGGCACGACTGCGGGGCTATACCTCAAGACGATCGCGAATCTCGGTTCGCTGCTGCCTTCGGTTCTGCTGGCTTACTACATCTATCGCTATCGCTATCTCGAGATCATCATCGAAGAGAGCCTCGTCGTCGTAACTTTTGCCACAGTCGTGTTGACAGTTTACGTCTTCGGTATTCGCACGATTGGCGACTGGATGACGCAGCGGTATGGAGTCAGGCCCGGGCTTGTCGAAGCGTTGCTGATTCTTGCCCTCGCGCTCTTGGCTGCTCCGTTGCGCGGCTTCCTGGCCCAACGGTTTAGCAAGCTGTTTGAACGTGAAGCTACGCTGTACAAAGAGATCGTGGCGCGTATCGGATCTTATGCGGGCCAGTACAAAGACCTTTCGGATCTCTTGCACTTCGTTGAGGAGCGCACGACCGATGCGCTCGGCTTGCGACAGCTCAAGATCGTAATTGAAGATTCTGATCCGTGGGTGCAGGAAGTACTTGAAAAATCGAAGGAGAGTGGTTGGCTGCCGGTTGAAGACGAAGATGTGTTGAATGATCAGAGCTTCAAGATTGCTTATCCGTTGCGTCGTGAAGACAAGGTGCAGGGATTGCTGGCTGCCGACGCGGCATCAGCGAGTTTGACGCCCGACGCACGCACGATACTCGGCTTACTTGCGGATCAAGTTGCGATCGCGATTGATGATTCACGACTGCTCGAAGAGAACCTAAGACTCGAGCGCGAGCTTGCGGAACGCGAGCGTCTCGCGGCGCTTGGGCGCATGGCGGCTACGGTAGCCCATGAGATCAAGAACCCACTCTCTGCCATCAAGTCGATCGCCCAGGTGATGCGTGAAGATGAGAGTTTGCGTAATGAGTACGAACGCGATCTCGGGCTGATTGTTGGTGAGACTGATCGACTGAGCCAGAGCGTGACGCAGTTGTTGAGTTTTGCGAGGAAGGAGAGTCCGGCGGGACAGCCGCTGAGCGTTGATGAGCTCGTGCGATCTGTTGTCGATCTCTTTCGTGCGAGTGCAAGAGAACAGGGAATCGTTCTCGATCTGCAAGTGATGGTTGAGGCGGAGCTGGCGGGCCGGTCGGTTTCGGCGTTGCGAGATGCGTTGTCGAATCTGTTACTCAATGCGCTACAGGCGACACCGGCGGGTGGAAGAGTCGAGTTGATGGCGGCCCAGTCGGATGGTGAGCTCGTGATTAGCGTACAGGACAGCGGCTCTGGCGTGCCGATCGATTTACGTGAGCGAATCTGGGAGCCGTTCTTCACGACGCGACAACGTGGGACGGGATTGGGCCTGGCGATCGTACGCAAACGTGTGCAGGAGGTTGGCGGCACCGCGACGCTTGTTACTGGGAATGGCGGCGGCGCGTTGTTTCAATTGCGCGTCCGGATATAGAGATAGTTGTAGACAGGATTACAAGATTTACAAGATTGACAGGATAGTGTCTTGTTAATCATGTAAATCCTGTAATCCTGTCTAAACGGAACTTAATCACCGGGCGTGCGTGTTAGGTCTGACCTGACGACCTATCGATTGAAGGAGAACGACCCGCATGAAGATCAAAAACTTTCTCACCGCGATGCTGCTGGTACTGTGCGCTGCGGTATGGATGAATGTTCAAGCGCAGGATCCCACAGACGACGCCAATCTCGACACCCAACTCTATCTCATCGTCGGCACAAACCAGGACGTCGATGACGCGAAACTGCCTGCATCACTTGATCCTGTCGTGAAGCAATTACGCGCATCATTACCTTTCAAAAATTACCGTCTCGCCGCCACGCTAATCAATCGCGTCAAGAATGAAGGCCGTTTGGATTTGAGCTGGATCGGTGGACCACTGGCTGGGCCAACCGCCGCCGCGTCGAGCTTGACCCCGAGCTTCAGTCAATTCAAAGTGCGGCAAGTGAAACTCGTGCGCAACTCTGAAAACCAGCAGATCGTGCAAATGCTCGGCTTCAATTTCGGCGCTCGCGTTCCCATCCAAACGCCAGGCGCCATCGCCGCCAACGGCGCTGTAGCCCCAACTGTCGCTTACGAACAAACCGGAGTCTCGACTGACATCAGCATGCGCGAATCCGAGCCGGTGATTGTCGGCACACTCAACATCGGACCATCAGGCGACGCCATCATCCTCGTCGTCTCCGCGAAGAGAACAACGAAATAACTGTGGCACGCAACGCGCTAGGAGTTTAGGGCCGCACGGCCCTAAACTACTCAGGAAGTGAGAAAAGACGCGTTGCGATTGATGATTGTTGACGACGAGGAAGCCGCCCGCTACGGCATGCGGCGCGCCCTCTCCACCTTTGGCTATAACATCACTGAAGCAGGTTCCGCCGAGGCCGCCCGCGCCTTACTGAAACAAAACGACCCCGACCTGCTCCTCCTCGACGTAAATCTTCCCGGACTCAGCGGACTCGAATTTCTCCGCGAGCTCAAGACCGCAAACGGCAATGCGCCGCTCGTGATCATCGTCACCGCGCACGGCTCCGAACGCATGGCCGTCGAAGCTGTCAAAGCGGGTGCACACGATTACATTTCCAAGCCCTTCGAGCTCGACGATCTGCGACTCGTAATCAAAAACGCCGCCGAGACGGTCCAACTACGCCGCGAGAATTATTCACTGCGACGCCGGATCGAAGTCGAGCGCACACAGCGCGGCGCACTCATCGGCAACTCCGACGCGATGCAGAGAGTGCGGGCCATGATCGATAAGGTCGCGGAGACTGACGCGACCGTGCTCGTGCGTGGCGAATCAGGCACGGGCAAGGAGCTCGTCGCGCGTGAGCTTCACGAGCGTAACAGCGTACGCCGCAATGCTTCGTTCGTAGCTGTTAATTGCGCCGCACTGCCTTCCGAGTTGATCGAATCAGAGCTCTTCGGGCACGAAAAAGGCGCTTTTACAGGCGCTGCAGCACGCCGGGAAGGGAAGTTTGAACAGGCTGACCGCGGCACGTTGTTCCTCGACGAGATCGGCGATATGAGCTCAAACGTGCAGGCCAAACTGTTGCGCGCGTTGGAAGAGCGGCGCATCGAGCGCCTCGGCTCAAACGATTCGATTCCCGTCGACGTCAGAATCGTGAGCGCCACGCATCGGCCGCTCGAGCAGGAGATCACCAACGGAAATTTCCGCGCGGATCTCTTCTACCGTTTACGTGTTGTTACGGTCGATATTGCGCCGCTACGCGAGCGTCGGGAGGACATCCCGCTCCTGTGCGAAACCTTCACGCGTCTCGCCTCCGAGCGTTATGAGCTGCCGCAGCGCTCGTTGAGCCAGGGTGCATTACGACGCCTGATGGAGTACAACTGGCCGGGCAACGTTCGTGAGTTGAAAAACACGATCGACCGCGCCGTGATCATGGCTGATGGCGACGAGATCGCGCCGAAAGATCTTCCTGACGAGATAACTGCAGGCATCTCAAAAGACGGCATTGTGGAGAGCAGCGAGACTGAAACCGACGGTCTGCGAGTGCCGTTCACGGCGGATTTCCGAGAAGACAGGCGCGAGTTTGAGCGTCGTTACATTACTCGCTGTCTCGAGTACACTCAGGGAAACGTGACGCGCGCGGCCGAGATTCTGGACATGCACCGGCAGTCGCTCCAACATAAATTGAGACAGCTCGGCCTCGGCCGCCGCTACGTCTCGGTCTCGGGCGACGTGCAGGATAATCCTGACAGTTGACGGAATAATATGAAAGCAAGAGTAGACGCAATCATTCAACGAGAACAAGCGGAGTACCTGGACCAACTATTGACCCAGAGCGATCCTTTACTCGCCGAGATGGAGGCTTATGCCGCCGAGCATCGCGTGCCGATCGCCGACCGTGAGGTCGCACGATTCGTAGAGATCAGTGCTCGCATTTCAGGTGCGCGCAAGGCGCTCGAGATCGGAATGGCGATCGGGTATACGGTGATCCATCTCGCGCGTGGCATGGGTGAGAACGGACGGGTGGTGACGATCGATCCCAGCGACGAGATGATTAGTGCAGCCACCGGCTATCTTAAGCGCGCCGGCGTGCTGAAACAGGTTGAGATTGAGCGCGGCAAGGCTTTGGAAGTGATGCCGAATCTCGAAGAGACTTTCGACCTGTTGTTCATCGACGCGATGAAGGAAGAATACTCACAATACCTCGATCTCGGTTTGCCGCGTCTGCGCACTGGCGGCGTCGTCATCGTCGACAACCTGCTGTGGGGCGGAAAAGTCGCGACCGGCGATACGGAAAGCTCGACCGTGGCGATGCGTGAGTTCAATCCTTACTTCATGAACCATCCGCAATTGATTGCCGAAGTCTTACCTGTAGGCGACGGGCTGGGCTACGCAGTCAAAATATAGCCAACAAAAAGCACATAATGAATAAGGCCGGTTCGGCTCAATAATTCATTATGTGCTTTTTGCGCTTTTTTGTGGCAAACTTCCACTCGTCTTGCGGGTTTCCTCATGACTCGCACACGAACACAACTTGAGTCGGAGGTGCACCGATGAGTAGTCGCAAGTTTAGGCAAATTGTTGGACTCGTCCTGCTGGCGTCGCTAGCATTCTCGACTTACTCGTGCACCGTCGTCTCCAGTAACGAAGAGTTCTTCGGAACCACGACTCCTCCCACGCGCGACATCTTTCGTTACGTCACCGGCGACGAACCCGCGTCGCTCGATCCCGCAATCAGCAACGGCCAACCTGAAGCACGAATCTACATGGCCATGTACGAAGGTCTCGTTGAATATAACGCAAAGACTCTCGAGCCAGAGCCGGCCCTGGCAGAACGCTGGCATATCAACAACGATTCATCTGAGTTTACTTTTCACCTACGGACTACAGGTCGCTGGTCCAACGGCGATCCAATCGACGCGAACGACTTCGTCTACAGTTTCAGGCGTGCGGTTGATAAAAAGACGGCTTCCCAGAACGCCTACCTGGCTTCTTACCTGAAAAACGCCGAGGCCTACAATCAGCAGCGCGTCTTCGTACGTGATCCGAAAACCGGCGAGTTTCTTATCGAAAGAGATTTTCAGGAAAACCCGCCACCGGAATCGATCGGCAACAGCCCGATCGATCCAGCAAAGAGCGAGTATCCCGCTGACCCCAAGGAGTCGACACCCGATCCGGACACAGCCTTTCACCATCAAATGCATGCCCCCGTGCGATTGACGCTTCCAGGCAAAGAGTCGGCTCGCACAAAGCAAATCGAAGCCGATCCAAAACTCAAGGCCGCAGTCGCGGGAAAAGAGTTTGTGCCAGTGAAGGCCGAAGATGTCGGGGTTGAAGCCGTTGATAAATACACAGTGCGGATCTACCTGAAGCAACCAGGAGTATTCTTTTTACGTTTGCTTGCGCACCAGGTCTTCCGGCTCGTGCCGCGTAAAGTTGTTGAGCAATGGGGCGCGCAATGGACGCAGCCCGAGCACATCGTCACTTGTGGTCCATTCAAAATGAAGGAGTGGGTGCCGTACGATAGACTCGTGCTCGAACGCGATCCGATGTACTGGGACGCAAAGACAGTGAAGCTCGACGAGCTGCATTTCTATCCGATTATCGACAACGCCACCGCAATGAATCTCTACAAGGTGGGTGAGCTTGATGCGGTTTTCAATCACGCTGTGCCGACCCCGTGGCTTCATATCATGAAGCCGAAGAAAGACTACATGGACAAGGCGGAGGCCGCGAATGATTACCTGATCATGAACACCACTAAACCTCCTTTGGATAATGTGAAGGTTAGAAAGGCGTTCAATCTCTCGATCGATAAAGAAGCATATGCAAGCTGGCGAAAGATTATAAGACCACTCACCTCATTCGTGCCGGAGGGAACGTTTGCTGATTACCCACGACCCAGTGGCGCGGCCTTCAATCCAGCAGAGGCGCGCAGACTACTAGGCGAGGCGGGTTATCCAGTAGAGCAAAACTCGGACGGAACTTTCTCGTGTCCGAAGTTTCCGGTGGACCAGGTCGAGTTTATATACAACAGCCAGGCGGCAAATAAATCCGTCACCGAATGGATGCAAGCGCAGTGGAAACAGAATCTCGGCATAACTGTCGGCCTCCGAAACATGGAGTGGAAGACTTTTCTGGATGCGCGCAGCAAGCTCGAGTACAAGGGCTTCGCGCGCGGTGCATATGGCGCCGATTACATGGACCCATTCACGTTTCTGAGTGTTTTCTACACGGCAGACGAAAGCGGCACCGGCTGGTCCGATCCGAAATACGTCGCAATGCTGGATGAAGCCAATCGCACTCTCGACCACAAAAAGCGGTATGAGTTGCTTGCTAAAGCGGAAGCTTACATGCTCGACAACCAGCCGATCATTCCGATTGACACACCGTCGGTGAATTGGCTGAAGAAACCTTACGTGAAAGGCATGTATCCGAATCCAGCCTCTTTGTTCGCGTGGAAATATGTTTACATCGAGCGCGACCGGGCGAAATGGGATTATGGCACGCCGAGTTTGACCGCTGAGTAGCGCGGTGAACGCGGATCTGTAACTAACGAATGTTTCGGTTCATTGTCAGACGCCTCCTGGTAACCATTCCGACGATACTCGTCGTGATCTCGATCACCTGGGTATTGATCAAACTCGCCCCCGGCAACTTTTATTCGGGTGAGAAACCTCTGCCTCCCGCCATCGAGAAAATCATTCGCGAAAAGTACGGCCTCGATAAACCCTGGTACCAGCAATACGGGAAGACGATGTGGGGCATTATTCGGCATTTCGACTTTGGCACGTCACTGAGATACCAGGGTCAGTCAGTAAATACGATCATCAGACGCTCGTTGCCGGTTTCAGCCGCCGTCGGTCTTCTCGCCTACCTGTTAGCGCTGATCGTGGGCGTGACTGTCGGTTCGATTGCGGCGCTGAAACAGAATTCGAAGTGGGACTACGGCTCGATGGCGCTCGCGATGCTCGGGATCTCCGTGCCGAACTTTGTGCTTGGCCCAATCCTGATACTCGTCTTTTCTCTTGGGCTCTACTGGTTGCCGCCGTCTCGCTGGAACGGCTTTCCGAGTCGAAATCTGGTGCTGCCGGTGCTGACTCTGTCTGCGCTTTACATGGCTTACATCGCGAGACTCACGCGCGCGGGAATGCTCGAAGTGCTGCGGTCAGATTACATCCGCACAGCGCGCGCGAAAGGATTGAGCGAGCGTGATGTTGTCATTCGTCATGCGTTGCGCGGTGGTCTGATGCCGGTGGTTTCGTACACCGGACCGGCCCTCGCGTTTCTGTTAACGGGAACGGTCGTAGTCGAAAGGATCTTTGCGTTGCCGGGTCTGGGAAACTACTTCATCCAGGCGTCACTGAATCGCGACGAGCCGTTGATCATCGGCATCGTCGCCTTCATCGCGATAACACTCTTGTTGATGAATCTGCTGGTTGACATCGCGTACGCGTATCTCGACCCGCGCGTGCGCTACCAGTAAGTTTAGACAGGATTTACATGTCAATCATGAAAAATCTTGTAAATCCTGTCTAACTAAATCGATTGCAAATGGCTACCGAAAAGAAATCAGAACCAGACGAGCTTATACATATCGGGCCGGAGATGGCTGTGGCTGAAGCCGACCTGATGCCCGGTGAAGTGGGCCGGTTTGTACACGGCACGTCGCTGTGGCGTGATGCGTGGCGTCGTCTGCTCAAGAACAAGCTCGCGGTTTTTGGTCTCGTCGTCGTAGTCATCGTTACGATCTCCTCAATTATTGGACCAACAGTCATCCAGCGCGTCTTTGGCTTCACGCCCGATTACATCCCGTCGAACGATCCGAGACTGACGCAATCGTTTCCGCCTTTCACCGGTCCGAACGGCGAATTTTCGTGGGCCCATCCGATGGGAACCGACAACGCCGGGCGCGATCAATTTGCGCGTGTGTTACAGGGCGGACAGATCTCGCTGTTTGTCGGCATTCTCGCCACGCTCGTGTCCTTGTTGATCGGCGTCAGTTATGGAGCGATTGCTGGTTACGTCGGAGGGCGCGTCGACAACGTGATGATGCGCATCGTCGACGTGCTTTATTCGCTGCCGTACGTGATCGTCGTGATCGTGCTGCTGTCGATGTTTCGCAGCCAGACGCCACGCGGGCAGTTAATACTGCTCTTTGTCGCGATTGGAACGGTATCGTGGCTGACGATGGCGCGCATCGTTCGCGGGCAGGTGCTTTCGTTGAAGAACCAGGAGTTTGTCCTCGCGGCGCGAGCCACAGGCGTTTCGAATGCGCGCATCATCTTTCGACACCTCGTGCCGAACACACTCGGTCCGGTGATCGTCTACGCGACGCTCGAGATTCCGCAGATCATGTTGACGGAGGCGTTTCTCTCGTTCCTCGGTTTTGGTGTGCAGGCTCCGCTTGCTTCGTGGGGCAGTTTGGCGGCGGATGGAATTCAGAACATCGCGGTCTTTCCGTGGCAACTGATCTTTCCGGGCGTGACGATGGCATTGACGCTCTTCTCGTTGAACTTCCTTGGTGACGGCTTGCGCGACGCGCTCGATCCGCAGATGAGGACGGTATGAGGGCAAACGGCAATCTTCTCGAAGTAAAAAACCTTCGCACTTACTTCGAAACGGACGACGGAATCGTCAAAGCCGTCGACGACATCTCGTTCCAGCTCAAGCGTGGTGAGACGCTCGGCATCGTTGGCGAGTCGGGCTCAGGCAAGTCAGTCACGAATCTCTCGATTATCCGTCTCGTCCCGACGCCGCCGGGAAAGATCGTCTCGGGCCAGGTCGTCTTCAACGGTAACGATCTTCTGCTGCTCTCAAACGACGCGATTCGCAAGATCCGAGGCCGCCGCATCGCGATGATCTTTCAGGATCCGATGACGTCGCTCAACCCGTTCATGAAGATCTCCAAACAACTGATGGAGATGACCGAGCTGCACCTGGGCCACAGCAAAGCGCAGGCGCACGCACACGCGATCCGCATGTTGGAAACAGTCGGCATTCCCGACGCGCGTGAACGCGCCGACAGTTACCCGCACGAGTTTTCCGGCGGCATGCGGCAACGCGTGATGATCGCAATGGCGCTCTCGTGCGAACCCGAGCTGCTGATCGCGGACGAGCCAACCACGGCGCTCGACGTCACGATCCAGGCGCAGATCCTCGAGCTGATAAAGAAACTCAAACGCGAAACCGGAACGAGCGTGATCTTGATCACTCACGATCTCGGTGTCGTAGCAGGTATGACCGACCACGTAATCGTCATGTATGCGGGAAAGATCTTCGAACAAGCGCCGACCAAGGAATTGTTTTCTGTTCCCGGCAATCCTTACACGAGAGGACTGCTCCGCTCAGTACCCGATCCAACAGCCGAACAGGGCAAGCTCTACCAGATACCGGGACTGCCTCCCGACGTCGCGCACCTGAAACCCGGCTGTCCTTTTGCACAGCGTTGCGACTACACGCAGGACATCTGCACGCGCGAGTTTCCGCCGTTCGTGCAGCTCAACGCAAATCACTATTCGCTCTGCCATTTCGCACGCGAAGTCTACAGCGAATCGGGCGGTGTTTCATGAAAGGTTTCTCGCGCAGCGGCGCAACGGCGCAACGGAAAATCGCGCTGCGCCGTTGCGCCGCCGCGTGAGAAAACCAATTTTATATGAGCGCTAACCATTCAACTCTGCTCTCGATCAAAGATCTCAAAGTACACTTCGATCTCGGCGGTGGTGGGCCACTCGACAAGTTGTTTGGCACGAATCCCGAGAAGCGCGTCGTGAAGGCGGTTGACGGCGTGTCGCTCGACATCTACGAACAGGAAACACTCGGGCTCGTCGGCGAATCAGGTTGTGGCAAGTCAACGCTTGGTCGCGCGATCCTTCGTCTCACCGAACCGACCGAAGGCCAGGTGATCTATCGCAATCAAGACCTCGCACACTTGTCGCAAAGACAACTACGCGAACAGCGACGGCACCTGCAAATCATCTTTCAAGATCCGTACGCGTCACTCAACCCGCGCATGACGGTTGGCCAGATCGTCGGCGAGCCACTCGAAACGTTTCGTCTCGCGCGAGGAAGGGAAGCAGACCAACGCGTTCAGGAGCTGCTCGAGACAGTCGGTCTGAGCAAGCGTTTCATCAAACGATACCCGCACGAGTTTTCCGGCGGTCAACGACAGCGCATCGGCATCGCACGCGCGCTTGCAGTCGATCCCGATTTCATCGTTGCTGATGAACCGATCTCCGCGCTCGATGTTTCGATCCAGGCGCAGATCATGAACCTGCTCGAGAGACTTCGTCGCGAGAAGAACCTTACGTATCTTTTTATCTCACACGACCTGCGCGCGATCAGGCACGTCTCGGATCGTGTGGCGGTGATGTATCTCGGAAAGCTCGTCGAAATCGCCGAGGCGAAGACGATTTACAAAGAACCTTTGATGCCTTACACGAAGGCGCTGATCTCGGCAGTGCCTGTTCCCGATCCTCAAGTCGAAGCCACGCGGCAGCGCATCATGCTGGAAGGCGACGTTCCTTCGCCGATCAATCCTCCTTCCGGTTGCCCTTTTCACACACGCTGCCCGTACGCGATCGACGTATGCAAGGAGGTGGTTCCTCAACTAGTCGAAATCAAACCGTTACATTTTGCTGCTTGTATTAGAATCAGTCCGGCGCAACCTCATATCGAGAACGTTGCTCCTGGAGCGGCGCCCGGCCTCGAGTGAGCCGCGAAAAGGCGTAAAAAGCACAACAAAGTAGAAATCCCAAAGTGTTTTAGTCCTCTAAACAGGGAATATTTTGTGCATTTTGTGCCTTATTGTGGCTATTAAGCCTTTAATACTGAGGGAAGATTTTCCTTAGCCCAGAGCCCCGATGGTTAAGAAGCCCCCCATTGCCCTGAATACTCAGGAACGCCGCGAAGACGCCCCGCCCGCGTGGCCGGAGACGCAGGACTCGCTGGCGGAGGCTTCATCACTCGCCTTGTTGCTCGTCGACGGTTATCAACCTCCGGCTTTGGTTATCTCTAACAACAACTCGATCTGCCAAACGTTTCAGAGCTCTCCCGAGCACGTGCGACTGTGTGATCCTTATTGTGGCACAGCGCACTCGCGAGCGATGGAAGCAGGCGGTACGCTGGAGTACAAATGTCATGCTGGACTATCTTGTTTTGCGAAGCCTGTTGAGATCGCGGGCCGGCAAAAACTCGCAGTGATTGGTGGGCGCGCCTTCGTTACGAGCGTGGATTATCGACGATTGATGGAGCGGTTCTACAAAGGCGATCTACAGGACCTCGCTGCTGACGAAGTTTTTGCGAACATCATTTTTTCTGATTCACAACGTCTTGAAGAACTGGCCGAGCGAGTCGATCGCGCCGCCGGGCGACTGCGTAACGCATCATCAAACGGTTCAGGACACGTGGAGGCTGTAACTCCCGAGTCCCAATCGGACCTCGAGAGTGAGATACAACGCCTGCGGCGTGAGCTCGAATATCGCGCGCGTTTCACGAGCTCGCTACAGCACTTCCTCGAACGAATAAGCGGCAGCGATCCAGCTAAGACTTACAACTCGATCGTCAGCAATTCGAAGGAGCTGCTGCAATCGGAGCGCGCATCGCTGATGATCTTCGACGAATCGGCGAACGAGTTGATCCTTAAAGCAGCCAGTGGACTCGCAACGGATCCCGCGTCAGTTTCGGCAGTTCGTGTTGGCGAAGGGGTTTCGGGTGAAGTCATCGATACCGGCAAGCCCGTGATGGTTACTGACCTGCGCATCGCCGGACGGAAGGCCGCGCCGGCAGAGCGAAGATACAAAACGAATTCATTCATTAGTTATCCGATCATGATCGGTGGGCGGAAAGTCGGCGTGTTGAATGTGACGGATAAATCCGGTGGCGGCGTTTACGACGAAGTCGATCTGAGTCTACTCGAGATCATTGGACCACAAGTCGCACTCGCGCTCGAGCGAGCTGAATGGCAGGAGCGCGCGACCGAGTTTCAGCTCATGTCGATCACGGATTCGCTGACGGGATTGCCAAACCGTCGTTATCTCGAAGAGCGTCTGTCGGAAGAGTTGAATCGTTCGAAGCGTTACGACTATCCGATGAGTTTTCTGATGATCGACATCGACGACTTCAAGGCTTACAACGACAAGAACGGTCACCAGGCTGGTGACGTGGCGCTTCAGATCACGGCGCATTGTTTGAAGGGCGCGCTGCGGGCGGTCGACATCGCCTCGCGTTACGGTGGCGAGGAGTTTTGTATTTTGTTGCCGCAAACGGGAATTAGTGAGGCTGGAACGATTGCCGATCGTATCCGGCATCGCGTGTCGACAACGGAGTTTCCGCACGGGAAAGCGCAGCCGCTCGGGCACGTGACGATCAGTATCGGTGTTTCGACATTTACGAAGAACGTGGACACATCGGAGAACATCATCGCGGCGGCAGACCGCGCGCTGTACCAGGCAAAGAGCATGGGGAAAGATCGTGTTGAGTTCTATGGGGAACGTGAGAGTTAAGGAAGAAGTCTCCCGCAAAGACGCAAAGGCGCAAAGGAAAACCTTTTGCCTTTCTTTGCGCCTTTGCGTCTTTGCGGGAGACACCAAACTGTAATGAGCAACCGCAGTGAAAACTTCCGCCGTGTTCTCGGCCGCGTGGTCCAGCAGGACTTCGTCGGGCGCGCGGCGGAGCTCGACCGCATCATGGTCCACTCGGAACGCGCCAATGCGGGCCGCGGTCTGCTCCTGCTCATGGCGCCCTCGGCCGGCGTGTCCGAGCTTCTGCGCCAGTCCTACGATCAAATCTTCAATCGACGATCGGAAGTCATCCCAATCTATTTCGCTTTCACGCGAAACGAAACCACTGCCGTAAGCGCGGCAATCGACTTTCTCAACACCTTCGTCCAGCAATACATCGCCTTCCGTCGCGACGAGCCCGTTGTTTCAGAGGCGCCACTGACGTTGCAAGAGCTCATCGAGCTCGCGCCCGCCGCGGATGTCGAATGGATCGAGCAACTGGTCCAGTCGTACACCCGCCTGCGCTTCAGCAACGACGACAAAGCGCTCGTGCGATTCTGCCTTGGCGCGCCACAAAGAATTCCCGCCGTGCGCGGCCGCGCCTTCGTGATGCTTGACGGCTCGCAGCTCGCCGAGTATCTGAACGGCGTAGTCGTATTGGGAACCGAGATACTCCGCGTATTCTCGCGTGGCGGCTTTTCATTCGTGCTCGCCGGTTTGCGCCGCCAGATCCTCGAAGCCGCTCACCAGGCGGAATGTAATTTCGAGCGACTCGACATCCTTCGTCTCGAACAACTACCTTCAACCGAAGCAACAAAACTCGTGGAGCACGTCGCGCGCAGACAGCAGGTCGCAACAAGCGAAGCAGCACGCGATCTGATCGTGCAGCAGTTTGCCGGCAGTCCGTTCTTCATCAACATTTATCTCCAGGCGGCACGTGAGAAACGCGCCGCGCTGCTCTCGTATCTCGATTGCGAGCGCCTCTACGTTAATGAGCTCTTCGGCGGTCACATTCATCGGCACTTCGCAGATCTACTCGAAGAGATCTCGCCGCGACTCGACACGAGACACCTCCTAATCCGCTTGTTGTGGGAAGCCGCCGCGGGGGAAGATCAGGTATCGACTTTTGAGCTCTGGCGCAAACGCTTGCACATGACCGCGTCAGAGCTCGAAGACGTTTTGCACCGCCTGCACGTGCAGGAGTTTATCAACTGGGACGAAACGACAGTCGAGGCCGGCGCTGGTCCACAAGCGTGGAAAGACTACCTGAAGATCCGCTATCGACTCGACGTGATGGGCGAGCCCCGCGCTCTTGTCGTCGCAGACATGCTCGCCGATTCTCTCAAGCGCGCGCCACACACGATGGCGCGTCACTACAAGCAGATCGCAAATGCGGGCCTGCGTGATTTGATCTCGCGCTTCAACTGCCAGCAAGTGCCGTCGATTCTATTTGACTATCAGAACTTCAGCGCGAAATATAAAGGCGCTGAGAGCGAGACCATCATTTCCGGACTGCAAGACGAAACCGAGTTCTTCAAACTTCCGCAGACGATCCATCTCGCAAGCTGCTCCAGTTTCATGAGCGACATGCGACAGCTCTGCGAAGAAGAGCATTGCCTCGTCGCGCACACGTTCGAGGAAGGGAATTACACAGACGCACGCGAAGTGATCTGGCTGGCGGCTGATATCGAATCGAAGTTGGAAATGGACGTCGCAGTCGTGCGTTCCTGGTGTGAGCGTCTGGATAACATGGCCGAGCGACTGGGTTTCAGTCGTTTTCAAATCTGGTTGATCTCGAACGAGGGCTTCACTGAAGCCGCGAGCAAGTTGCTTGAGCGTCGCAAAGCATTTGGCTCGAGCCGCCAGCAGTTAGAGCTACTGGCCTCTCGTGTGCGCGATACCGTACAGAGCGAGGTTGTACAATCCGCAGAGCCCGATGAGTTTCTGATGGTGGTTCCGATGGGTGAGGACAACGAGCTGATCGCGGCCAACACCGCCGAGCAGATCGCAAAGCGCTTAACGTTCCGGCCCGAGGCCATCAATCAGATCAAAACTGCCATCGTCGAGGCCTGCATCAACGCTTCTGAGCATAGTTTCAGCCCCGATCGAAAAATTTATCAGCGTTTTCGCGTCGAAAGTGATAGATTAGTCATCACCATATCGAGTAGGGGGATCGTGCCGGCCAATCTAAACGGCGCGAATAGCGGTACAGAAGTCAAACAAGCGGCTGAAGAAAGACGCGGTTGGGGGCTCAAGCTCATCCGAACACTCATGGATGAGGTCGAGTTTGAACGGGTCGATGACGGCACCAGTCTGCGCATGACCAAGTATCTCAGACCGCAAAAAGGCAGTTAAACCCGGCATTAGCGGCGCCTCAGTAAGTAACACAATTTAATCTGTGGGTTTGTGTCCGTTTGCGGCCCAAGGGAGGGGAGCGATCAAGTGGATACATCGAGTGGAGGGCTGGTACGCTCGCACTGTGTTGGCACCACCGCCATTGTTTACGCTAGCGACTACCTGAACAAGTTATCTGGTGAAAAGATCGAGCGCGAGTGTCGACGGCAACTGAGTTGCGGTTGCCGCGCCCTCGTTATTGATTTCAGCGACACCAAACTCGTCAACAGTATCGGAATCTCAATTCTCCTCGGCATCATCGACGTCGCCGAAAAGAGCGGCGCACAAATCGTCTTCTCCGATGTCAACAATCAAACAGTCCAGTTGTTCGAGATGCTTGGACTGACCCGCCATGTTGCACTCGCGAAGGACGAACGAGAAGCTCTGCTGAATCTTTCGCATTTTGAGACTACGAGTCCCGTAGTCCACTGAACATGGAGCCTTCGACCCAGAAGCTTATCCACACATTCGGAGCCTTGGCCGACTTGGGCCAGGAGATCGCGGGCACCGGCGACTTCACCGAGATGGTGCGGACGTCGATGCACTTGCTGCTGGGAACGCTCGCGCTCAGACGTGGCGCGGTCGTGGAGTGCTCCGGTCCAGGACCATTGCGTTGCGTTGCGATCTGGGGATTGGGCGACCAGGCGTTGAAGGGGTTTGAGATCGATGAAGCGGAGATGGAGTCGTTTCTCTGTAGCGAGATCCGCGAGTCTCTCGTTCGAAATACTTCGAGTGCAAATGTCTTTCTAGGTAAATACCGGGACAAGCTTGCTGGTGAGGGAGTCGAGCTTGTAGTGCCGATGGTCGTGCGAGGCGAAGTCACGGGTTTGGTGATGCTTGGCGGGAAGGCGAGCGGTGAAGAGTTTTCCAACGACGACTTCGAGACGATTCGCGCGATGGTCCGTCACATCGGCGTAGGCATTCACACGCATCGCTTGCTGGAGCAGTTGGCCCAGCGCGCGGAAGAGAATCGCAGGTTGTACGACGAGTTGCGCACGATCTATCGCGATACGGTGAGGGCTTTTGCGGCTGCGATCGATATCAAAGACAAGTACACGCAGGGCCATTCGGAACGTGTGGGCCGCTACAGCGAGATCATTGCGCGTGAGCTGGGTTGGAGTGAAGAAGAAGTTGAAGGGATTCAGATCGCGGGTTACCTGCACGACATCGGCAAGCTGATAGTCGATCGCGACATCATCAACGCGCCTTACAAGATCGATGCGAAGAACTCGATCGAGCTGAATCGACATCCGAATGCGGGCTACGAGATCCTCGCGCCGATTCGCCATCCTTACGCTGATATTCCGTTCATGGCGAAACACCATCACGAGCGTCTCGACGGGCGTGGTTATCCGGATGGTCTGACGGACCAGCAAATACCGATGGGCGCTAAGATCGTCTCGCTTGCTGATTCGTTTGACGCGATGACGACGGATCGTCCGTATAAGCGGCGTCGAACATTCGAAGACGTCGTGGTTGACCTGCGCGAGAACAGTGGCAAGCAGTTCGACGGGAAAGTCGTCGCCGCCTTCGCCCGCGCGATCCTGAAAGAAGTCAAAGGCGAGACACGCGAGCGTCGCATCACGAAGATGCTCGGCAAGACATATCTCGAAGGCGATCAGGTTCCGACACTCTTAACCGACCTCATCTCCGATCTCGAAGGCGACTACTCACGCGCAGAGGCAAAGGCGCAGAGCTTATAAGTGATATTAGAGAGCGGATTTACAAGATTTCAAGATGAACATGTAAATCCTGAAAACATCTTGTAAATCCTGTCTGAGACTTGTTTTGGGAAAGGCCTCACTGCATCACCTTTTTCACTTCCATCATCGCTTCCTGGTTGACTTGAAGATAACCCTGGCCCGGGCGGCCCAGGTCTGCAATGATCATCGTATCGTTCACACGTTGCAGGATGGTTCACCAAAATCTCTGCGTTGCCGCCGCAACAGAGAGTCATTCCAAGCAAAGCAGACAAAGACCTGAGGAGCCGGTCCCGCTAGAGTCCACCAGGTGTCGAAGTGGACTGTTATTTCTTAACGGGAGGAGATCATAAATGACCACTTATCCAACCAAAACCGTTTTCAGCGAGGTGGCCACCTTTGGAGAGAGAATGTCTCTCAAGTGGGGGCGCTATAGTTCAGTGTTGTTGCGAATAGCTCTCGCGGTAGGTTTTCTTTCCGCCGTGGCTGACCGGTTCGGTCTGTGGGGGCCGTTTGGGGAACCGAATGTCGACTGGGGGAATTTCTCGAGATTCCTGGAATACACGCACAGTATCAATTCGTTTGCGCCGGCCGAACTGATCCCGGCGCTGGGCATCATCGCCACCGGCGCTGAGATTATCCTCGGTCTGCTTCTGCTCGTGGGCTGGCACACACGCGCGAGCGCCTTGTTAAGCGCACTACTTCTTCTGACGTTCGGCGTGGCAATGACGCTTGGGTTAGGAGTTAAGGCGCCACTCAACTATTCCGTCTTCACCGGAGCAGGAGGATCTCTACTGCTCGCAAATTGCCGGAGCTTCCCGTTCAGTCTGGATCAACTGCTGTCGCGTCGGAGCATTCACCAAGTAACATAACAAGATGTACTTCGTGGTTGCATTTCTGGGTGTGCTGCTCGTCCTAATGGTCCTGTGGGACGCCTTTGAAACGATCATTCTGCCGCGCCGCGTCGTCCGACGGTTGCGTTTGACCGCGCTCTTCTACAGATCAATGTGGTGGCCATGGTCTGGCTTGACGCAAAGGCTGGCGTCGGGGAAACAGCGCGAGAAATACCTCGGGCTTTTTGGACCGCTGTCACTAATCTTCCTGCTTGTTTTCTGGGCTGCCGGAGTTATCTTCGGATACGCCCTCATATCGTGGTCACTGGCTGAGAAACTCAATACTACGGAGACCGTCAACTTCTGGACTTATATTTACCTAAGTGGAACAAATTTTTTTACCCTTGGTTACGGCGACGTCACTCCCCTGGAACCGCTCGGACGCGCGCTCTCGATTGTGGAGGCAGGTACTGGATTCGCTATGCTCGCTATCGTCATCGGCTATCTGCCGGTCTTGTATCAAGCCTTCTCGCGTCGTGAAGTAAACATTTCGCTCCTGGACCAGAGAGCTGGTTCACCTTCCAGTCCAGCAGAACTGCTCCGCCGTCACGCGGCAAGTGGGAGTGTCGAAGATCTCAACGAGTTTCTCAGCAGTTGGGAACGCTGGGCCGCTGAATTAATGGAGAGCCATCTCTCGTACCCGGTGCTTTGTTACTTCCGGTCACAGCATGACAATCAGTCGTGGTTGGCGGCGATGACGACGATACTTGATACCTGCGCGCTCGTGATGGTCGGCATTGGTGGAGCCTCGGCATGGCAAGCGCGTCTTACATTCGCGATGGCCCGTCATGCGATTGTCGACATCGCTCAAGTCTTCAGCACTGCGCCCCATCCGTCTAAAGATCGACTCTCACACGCCGACTTTGAGCGCATGCTTTCCATCGTCCAACCGGATCAACGTTGGACCGCAGACCTCGCCGACGCGGAACATAGATTGTCGGAAATGCGTGAGATGTACGAACCGTACGTGGCTGCCCTTTCAGAATTCTTAGTGATGCCTTTGCCGCCATGGGTTTTGTCTGAAGACACGATCGACAACTGGAAGACGAGCGCCTGGGGCAGAATTCAGTGAGCGTCGGACAGAGGGAATTGAGAATACCGTTGATTACCTAATTAGTAAGGATGGTTTATGGCAGTGGTGGATTCCTCATCGCATTCGGGCCTGGGGTGACGTCAACGTGACATTGAGCGCTTGCCTCAAAGTCGGGAATCGCACTTGGATCGGGTCAGTACAGAGAGCGGTAGCGACCTGGTTGTGATTAGCATGCGATATCCTAATGATTCGTGACTCCTATGGTGTTACCAGTTCGCTACCGCTCCCTGTACTGACCCGATCCAACAATGATTTCTGACTTTGGCAAGCAACGTTGGACTTCATCGCAAGGGTTAGCTCGTCCTATCGGCGGCCGCGCTATTTGTGTTAATGGGAAAGTTACAAGATGCGGCGGATCCTCAAACATTTGCGCACACAGCGAAACACTTTGCCTTCACGCGATGCGGTGAGCTGAATGCGTTTGGAATGGTTGATGCTCAGATTCCGGTGCTTGAAGGTGAATTGTTGGCGGGCGACAAGCAGGCGTTCTGAGCCTTGGATCTTCGGTAGCCGGTTTCCACGCCGGCTGCGGTCCGAGTCCGCGAAGCGGACGAAAGCGTAAAGCCTGGGGCGCGAGCCCCAGGATCACGAACCAAAAAAATATTTTGAGCCCGCGAAGCGGCCGATAGCGCATGATGCTAAAAGCTGTCGCCCGCTATCGCGGGCTTTGCCGTTATTTTTATTTCGTGATCCTGGGGCTTGCACCCCAGGCTTTATGCTTTCGCCCGCTTCGCGGGCTGCTTCATTTTCTATCAGCGCTTCGCGGGTTTGTAACTTCCGATTGCAAAACCCTTCCAGACGGCGACGGGTTGATATCTCGGAATCGGCAAATAGCTGATCGGGATTGTGAGGTGATAAATGGGAAAGGCAAATTCCTGTCTCGGGTTCGCGAGTTCCGATAGGGGATTTACGTCTCTCCTTCTCGGGTTTGTGAGAACCGGATAGGGAACTGCAAAGTCACAAACAGACACTCGCAGATCCGAGAAGCAGTTTAAAAGTTCCGAGTTGGGCGCCGCTCAATCCGAGAAGAGAATTCGCAGATCCGTGAAGCAGTTCCGTCGCTTCCAGAAGGGAAATAGCAACTGAAAGAACAGGTCCTACTTTGGTTGGATCCTGAGCTGGAAGTTGCAGATTGCGATCCGCTGGTCCGGGGCGACTTCGGTGGCTTCTTCGCGGATTAGTTCTTTGCCGTTCACAAGGGTGGGGTTGCGGCCCTTGGCGACGAGCCAATAGCGGCCCTCGTTATCACGCGATAAGACTGCATGTACGCGACTGACTTCCGGATCGCCCTTGATCGGAAGATCGACCGAAATGCTGCGGGAGCCGCGCCCGATCGTGATCTCGCTTTTCATGATCGGCACCACCGCCTGGCGTACGCCGCTAAGCCAAACTTCAACCTGATAGAGCGGCGTCGCTTTCGGACGCACGACAGTCTGTTCACTCTCGCTCGTCTCCGACGAAGTCGAAGCATGCTCGACGAGCGTATCGCCTGGACTAAACGCCGGCGCCGTTCGCGAAGGATCGATCCGCGGTGTCACCATCGTGTGCCCGCTCTCTGTCTCATCCCAAACAGCCTGGACGCGAAACTCACCTTTGTTCAACGTGCCATCAACGCGAAGCTCGACTGCAAACGATTTAACCGCGAGCTGCGTAGTCCCACTCAGCTCGCGCGCGCGTTCCGAAAGAACGTGAAACAATCCCTGCTCGAGACCGCGACGCTTGTCGCCCTGCCACTCTTTATCGTCGTCAGCGCTTAGATAAACAATGTACTCGCGCGGAATGTAGGTTGGACCACCCGGCGGCGTGAACATCTCGCGCTGCATCGCCGCCTCGACCTCGCGCGCAATCTTCACGAGAAATTCTTCCCAAACGCGGCGTGGTTTCGCGTGCTCGTCGGCGGCTTCGAGGAGATCCTCGCCGGTCTCACCGTCTATCCATTTTCTAATCGATTCCAGCAGGCCCAACTGTCACTCCTTCTCCGCACGCATCAATCGAACTTCACATACCGCTTGTTAACCCACCCACGATCCGATGAGTAAGGATCGGTCTTGGGCCGTGCGTGTTCCACAATCTGCACTTCGTACCAGTTGTTATCAGCACTCAAAACTTTCACTTTCGATCCCGACTCCGCCAAACCGATCGGCCCGTTCGCAGTATTCGCTCCAGGTCGCAGGTTCACATCAGTCGTCGTCACACCCTGCTTACCGATCACGACCGGCTCGACGTTTTGCACGATAGGCGCAAGCGGGTTCCAACGCGTCGTGACGTACTTGTGCGTCGCAAGCAGCATTCCTGAAAACGCGAGTATCAGACCCACGGCGACGAGCGCGCGTCGCTTCCGGCTCGCAGGCAAGACCGAATCAACCGTCTGCCTGGCCCACTCAGGACGTCGCGCCGGTTGAGTGTTTTGACGCGCGTGCATCTGTCGCCGCTCTTCGAGATTGATCGGAACCACAATGCGCGGCCGTTTGATATCCGGTACCTCTTCGCGTTGCGCGGGCACTTCGAAATGCGGGCGTGGTGGCGCGGCTTCAGTGAATTCGTCTTCCGGCTGGACTGACAGATCTTCACTCGGCTTGCGTCGCATCGGTAGCACGTTGTTCGCTGGCACTCTCTGAAGCGGACGCGTCGGCGGGAGGCTCGCGTCGGCCATGTCGTCCCAGAATTCTTCGACCGTTTGATAACGCGCTTCAGCACGATTCTGCGTCGCTTTCTCGAGCACACGAAGCACCGACCTTGCCCACGGCGTCTCACTTATTTGCGGCGGCAACTCCGTCAACGCATGTTGCGCAAAGCGACGCGGCGACTCGCCGGCGAGCAACGTGTACATCGTCTTGGCGAGCGAGTAGATGTCGGCCGCAGGCGTCAGATTAACGTGCGGCATTCGCAAACCGCCCGTGTCGAGCTGGCCCGTCTGCATCAGCGGGTTGTGCTCGGGCGCGGAGTAGATGTTTGTGCCGACGCGCGTGATCGCGCCGTCCATGGCGTCGATGCGCGCTACGCCGAAGTCAGCAATCTTCACGATCTGCTGGTCAGCGGTCAGTAATAGATTCTGTGGCTTGATGTCGCGATGAATGACGCCGCACTTGTGCGCGTGCGCGAGCCCGGAGCAAACCTGTTCGAGATAGAAGAGCGCTTTCTGGAGCGACAGCGGCCGCGTTTTCGTGAGCGCAAACAGATCGCCGCCAGGCAAATACTCGAGCACGATGTAATGAAACGTCGTCCCGGCGAGATCGATGGCGGTGCCGTGTCCGAGACGATTTATGACGTTCGGATGGCGAACGCGATCGAGCGCGACAGCTTCGTTTTGAAAGTTCGAGACGAGCGTGCGCTCCAATTCGGCGTCGGGGGCGTCTTGCAGGTAGAGATTGAGCGCCTTGATGACGATCGTGCGTGGCTCGCCTTCGCGCGCGGCGTTGTCATTGGCGACGTAGATCTCGGCGTAGCTGCCACCTCCGAGACGATCGAGGATATCGTAGCGGCCATCAAGTCTGCTCTGTTGTAATTTCAGCTCCGACATTTATTCGCCACTTAGATGCTCAACATCAGGGGGCGTTGCTGTTGGCGGGAGGCTTGGTTAGCTCTTCGTAGTGATTGAGTACTTTCCACCGGTCTCGCTGCGTGTTCGTCCTGACGCTGATCAAGCTCAAGCCAAGCACGGATTCCTTCTTGATCGTGGCGTTGGCGGGTGAAGGATTGCTGTCCGCCTTCACGATCGCGGCGTCAAACGCCTTCGAGGCCTCGTCAGTGTTTCCCGTCAGCAGATTTGCGCGACCATAAAGATACAAAAACTCCGCATTCGGGGAATCGAGCGGGTTCTGAACTCCTGCTTTCACGAGCTCCGGGCCGATGTCATCCTTGAGCCACGCGCGCGGATCGTTGTCGACCTTCCGCCGCGCTCTCTCAAACTGCACGAACGGTTCTTCCGGCGCAGGCGTCGCGGTCGGCGCAGCCACCTGGGCCGGCTGAGGAGTCTTCGACGCGAGGAAGGGAATTCGTTCCTTGTAACGCGCACCGGCGTAGAACGCACCAGCGATCAGTAATAACACGAGGAGCGCGACAAACACGCGTCCGGCGCCACTGCCTTTAGCATTCGGATCGGCGACGTTCAGCGGTTCGGAGCTCAACGTCGTTACCGGAGCGGGCTCCGCGGGACTACTCGGCGGCGGACCGGGAAACGCGATGCGCGATGCCGGCATGAAAGTCGTATCAGCAACCGCAGAGCCGTTTCCTGACTGCGCTGCTGCAGCATAAACAGGCGTGGATTCGGGACTGATCGTCGGTTCGAGATCTGCAAAGCGTTCGCCAGCCTTGAGATGCTCGCCGACACGCACCGCTATCACCGTCAGATTGTCTTCAGCGCCGCGCTCGTAACAACGTCGCTTCAACTCGCTGCAAAGATCGTCGAGATTGTCACTCGTTACCATCAACTGCCGCAACTCGTTATCCGGCACGTGACGCGTGATTCCGTCAGTGCACAGCAGAAACTCGGTACCGTCTTCAACCTCCATCGTCTTCATGTCGACTTCGACGCCTTGCTCAGCGCCTAGCGCACGACTGATCACGTTTTTGCTCGGATGATTTGCGGCCTGTTCCGGCGTCATGCGTCCGGCGCGCACTTCCTCTTCTACGATCGAGTGGTCTTCAGTTTCGCGATGTAGTTGTCCATCAGGCGTGAGACGGTAGAGACGGGAATCACCAACATGTCCGAACGTAGCGACGTCGCCTTTGATATGGAGCGCGACGACGGTCGTCGCCATCATTGAAAAGCGCGCGTGCTCCTGGGCCATCTGGTGGATCGAAGCGTTCGCGCGCTGAATCGCGAGCTCCATCAAGTCTTCGATATCAGCATCGCTTGTCTGGTGACGAAATGCTTCGTCGAGAACTTCGATAGCGGTCTGCGACGCGACTTCACCAGCTTCGGCGCCACCGACGCCGTCTGCTACAGCGAAGATCGAGCGCTCCGGATCGTGCAAGAAAGCGTCTTCGTTCAGCGGGCGACGCTCGTTGAGGCCGCGATCCGACAGGGCGGCGGATTGGACCTCGAGGGTTTTGGTTTCTTCGCTCATTGCACAGCCTCCAGCTTAAGGGGAGAAGAACTCTTAGCCACTGGCCGATCCGCTATGACTCGATCGCGGGCATTTCGGTTTGAAAATGCCATCAGCATCCCCAACATCGCAAAGCTCGTAATCAGACTGAAACCACCATGGCTCACAAACGGAAGCGTGATTCCAGTCATCGGTAAAGCTCTCAAAATACCGCCAATGTTCACGAGGGCTTGAAATCCTACAAACGCTGTCAGACCTGCTGCGCACAGCTTCGTAAACATATCACGCGCCTCCAGCGAAGTGCGAACCCCTGCGACCACGAAGATGATGATCGCGAGAATGATCACAGCGCCGCCTGCGAGGCCGGTTTCCTCCGCAATTGCCGCATAAACGTAGTCAGAGTCGGCGATCGGAATCACTTCCGGAAAGCCGAGTCCGAAGCCGCGTCCGGTTGTGCCACCCGAATCGATCCCAAACTGCGCCTGCGCCGGTTGAAACGCGAGACGGTCAAACCAGATGTCCACGTTGACCGTCTTCTGCATCGCGGGACTCTGCTCGGCGAGTTGTTTCATACCCGGATCTCGCGAGAGCGCGTCTTCGTAGTCTTTCTTCCACCAGGAAACCTCAGGCGACGGTGGATCGAAGCCGTCGAGCCAGAGGTGAAAGCGTTGTTGAATGCGCGACGGAAGAGCAGCGCTGATCGGGCGCGCGATTGTCGGCAGCAACGGCACTTGCTCTTGAATGTCGCGCGGCAGTGCGCCGACGACGAGAATGGCGATCACGATCAGAACCGAGCCGACGAATACCAGCAATTGCGGCCAGCGACGCACCGCGACCAGATAGAGCGTCGTGTAAGCGCCGCTGAAGATCAGCATCTGTCCGAAGTCTTTCAGCGCGAAGAAGGGAATGAACGGCATTATCGCCATCACGAGGAGCGGAATAATGTCGCGCGCGCGTGGAATGCCCCAGTAAGTTTCGGAGAGATCTTTGTAGCGTGCGGTGAGAATGCCGGCGAAGCCGACGAGGAACGGGATCTTCGAAGGCTCCCACGGCGTCATGTTGCCGAGCGCCTTACCCGCGCTTGAAGTAACCACCGCCATCGCGAGCGGTAAGAGCGTAAACAAGACGATGATGAAACTGTTGCGCTGTAGCCATAACAGAAAGCCATCACGCGCGCATAGTGAATACGCGATAGCGAAAGCTAAGAACGACAACACGGGGATCCATGTGTAACTCGAAGTGACCGCGTTCCACAGCGAGTAGTTCGACTCTTTCTTCGGAAGCTGGCTGATGTCGATTGGCTGCGCGGGCGTCGGCGGCAGTCCCATCATCTGCTTCTTGACGGGATCGTAGTTTTCCATGATGTAGCGCGTGCGCAGCGCCTGCATCTTCTCCTCGCGCGCCTGGGCTTTGTTGCGCGCGTTGTATTCCGGATCGCTGTAGAGTCGATACTGGATCAACATGCCGAACGAGAAGAGGAGAATTGCGGTAGTGAAGAGGACCCAGTTGCCGGCGAATCGTTTAGCGCGTGACAGCCAGAGGACTATGACGATCAGCGGCAGGAACATCATCAGGTCGCGCACCGCACCGATGATCGACGTCTCGTAGCCGCGCAGCAATCCGGCGCGATGCACGGCAAAGTAGCCCGTGATCTCGAGGCCGACGATCAGGAAAAGAATTAGTAAATGTGACGACGCCCTGTTTTTCATTTTATTTCTCACGCGGCGGCGCAACGGCGCAACGCTCCGTCTGCTTTCGTCGCGCCGTTGCGCCGCCGCGTGAGCATTCTTTATTTGAAATAGCCAAGATCCCTCGCTTTTAATACAAGTGCCGCCGCTATTGGCGCGGCTGATCGCGATCCGTAACCTCCACCTTCGACGATCACGGCCATCGCAAGCTGTGGTCTCTCGATCGGGGCGAGACAGAGAAACCAGCCATCGATCCGCGGGTTGTCATTGTCCATGATCACTTCATCGTACTCGCGGATAACATTCCCCTTGTTGTCCTTCTCGATCTTGTGCCGCGTCTTGGGCTCACCCGTCTTCGGATCGTAAACCGGCTGGACCTTCTGCGCCGTTCCCGTCTTGCCGCCCGTGTTGATGCCTGCTGCTTTGACTGGGCCAAACACACCGCGCGCCGTGCCACTGGGACCGCCAGTCACGAGGCCCATGATCTGCCGCAGTCGCGCCGCGGTCGCGGGCGTCATTACCTGATTGTAGGGCTGTGGCGCCACGTTCATTTCAATGCGCGGCTTCATCAGCTTGCCTTCCATGTTTCCAATCGCCGCCGCCGCGAGGGCCATCTGAAACGGCGTCATCTGTCCGGCGTAACCCTGGCCATAACCCATCAAAGCCAGATCGTATCGAGTCACTTGTTTGCCGGTGACGATCGTCGCCTCTCTCGGCGCGAGCGCACGCTTCACTGCGTCAGTACTCGCGTCCCAGATCTGCGGTTGCTTACGACCTCTCAATGCCTCTGACGGCGTATCGTAGGCGCCGATACCAAGCAACTGCGCGGCGCGTTTCAGTTTTTCCGCGCCGAGCTTCACGCCCATCTGCGCGAAGTACTGGTTACACGAAACCTCATACGCGTGATCGATGCCGAGACGGCCGTGTACTTCGCCCGCTCCGCCATCGTCGAAGATCACATTCGCACCCGGCGCGGCGTAGTAACCCCCACCGCTGCACGTGAACTCAGTGTCCTGCTCACCTGCCAGAAACGCTGCGACCATCGTCACGGTTTTGAACGTCGAACCGGGAATGTAGTAAGCGCCGAGCGCACGACTGACGAGTGGCTTGTCGCGCTCGTTTGCTTCGAGACGAATCCACGTCGCTTCATCATCGACTTCTTCGAGACTGTATGACGGCTCACTGTAGAGCGCGAGCACGTCGCCGGTCTGCGGATTGAGTATGACAACCGCGCCGTGCTTGCCTTTCAACTGATCGACCGCCGCTTGTTGCAGGCCGCGATCGATCGTGAGGCGCACGTCCTGATTGCCTCTGAACTCGACCTCTTTGCCTTTAACGACTTCGAGCGCTTCCGGAAGCACGCCGCTCTCCACACCGAAAAGCGCGCGCTCCAAACCCGGATCGCCGCGATCCGATCCGAAGAGTTGGGCCATCGCCTTGTCTAACGGGTACTCGCGCTTGATAGCGCCGCTGGAATCGCGTCGGTAGTAGGCGAGTGGCTGGTCCACGCGACCGCTGCGATCGAAGATCCAGCCGCGCAAGGTCGACTCAGACAGACGACGGGCGCGCAAGTCTTTGTAACTCAGCTCCTGAAACTTCTCGTTCTTCTCGGAAGCGTAGTGCGCCCAGTAGATGTGAAATGAGAAGAGCCCGATCGCGAGCAGCACGAAGAGCCAGCGCAACGCGCGTAGACCGCGGTTAGTCGAATGCGATCCGAGTCGTTTCCTGACTTCCTTCGGCAGGTCTTCGGGAATCGGCGGCGCGGTTTGTTTCCGACTGCGAAGTAGACCTAGCAACAGCAACAGGATTATGAACCCGAGGCCGCCGACGTAGATCAGCGTGAACAGCGCGGGCGTGCGCTCAGGCACATGTGGAGTTGGAAGGGGAGAAGCGGTGGGAGTTTGAAAGAGAAGTAGAAGAATTGTGACCAGGTTCATCCAGTTCGCTACTCACTTTTACGCAGTCGTACTTCTACATCTCCAAAGCCAACTACATCACCGTCTTCGATTAATCTGGATTCGCCGTATGAGATGCGTCGCCCGTTGAGATAAGTGCCGTTGGTCGAGCCGGTGTCGGCGACGAGGAGAGTACCTTCGCCGGTCATTAATAGTGCGGCGTGGATCTTCGAGACGCTTGTGTCGTTCAGGGTTAAATCGTTGTCGGAGGCGCGCCCGACGTTGAGTCGTCTGCCACCCGGCTTGAAGATTAACGGTATCTCGCGAGTGCCGTTCGGCATCGTGACGCGAGCGATCACCTCGATGTCAGGCATTGGCGGCGCTGCGCCGAGAATCGGTACGCCCAGTTTCGCCGCGCGCATCTCCTCGTCCTGTCGCCTGAGATCGTCTTCAAACTCGCCGAAGTTTGGATCGACCGAGATGCCAGTTGTGAAGATGTCGACTTCAGCGTCGACAGTGACGGGCGCGAGCGTTCGATAACGATGATCGTTGATGTGATCGATTGCGGCGGCGAGCACTTCGTTCTTGAGGTCGCCGAGAATCTCGGGCGGCGCTTCTGAATGTGTGCCCCACTCGACTTTCAAAACCATGTGATGCGGCGCGATTCGGCCCTTATTACCTTCGTCGCGGACGCGCTCGTCTATGAGGCGCTTCATGCGTTCGATGAGCTTGGAGGTGGTGAGCCCGCTGCGCGGATCCACAGTGCGGCCGAGCTTACGATCGACGACGGTGCCCATTCCTTCAAGGACGCGACGCAGGAGGCGCTCAGGTAAAGCTTCCTCGCGCTTCTTTTTTACAACCTCTTTCGGATCGTCAGCGTCAGTCATGAATTAGCAATACGAGTTTTCTCGCAAGTGGTTCAGGACGCATTTTATCCGAAAAGCCACAAAGAAGCACAAAAGGGCAACTGGCCGACAGGATTGCAGGATTTTCACAATGAACAAGATGATCTTGCCAATCCTGACAATCCTGTCAAAGACTCACCTTAAAACTGATGGTCTACGACTGGCTTTGTGTCCGACCACAATGTACTATCCACAAACGCAATTCACACGTTGAGCCTCAATCAGAATGTCTCTTTACCTCTATCTAGTTTCCACGTCCTTACAGGAGAGTGATTATGTCCCGTCGCGTCGCCCCGCATCTCACACGCCGAATTGCCATTGCTTTGACAATCTGTATCGCTCTGCTTCCAACTCCACAGATCTTGTTGCTGGCGTCTAGGGCAGCTCAAGGTCGTCGCGAAGCTCCCGATGAAAAAGCAAAGCCGAAGCCGGGCAAACCCGACGGTATGTTGCCTAACCTGGACGACGCGCGGAAAGAAACGCAGCCGGAACGCGAGGCGCCTCCACCTATTCCCTCGACTATTCGCTCAAAGAGAAACTCAGGTAAGCCCTGGGATGGACGCCGCGTCGGCGATCCATGGCCCGGTGAGAAATCGGACCAGGCTGGTGACAAAACCGCTGAAGCAATCTCGTCACGGCGCAATCAACGAACACGGCGTGCTCATGCGTCGAGCCGAGTCAACACTCCACCGCCTGTATTGGACGATCAGTTTGTACAGAACTTTTTTACCTGGGCGTTGGTGCGTAATCCGTTTAGCGATGAAAACACCTACTGGAACGACCAGTTGCGCGTAGCCTATGGTCAGGGCCAGGAGGCGTTGAAGCTTGCAGCCATCGAGATGGGTAGAACGCTGTTTCAATCGGCTGCATACGACGCTCGCAATCGCTCCAATCACTGGTATGTCTACGATCTCTACAAGACTTATTTGATGCGCGATCCCGACTCCGGTGGGTGGGCGAACTGGGAAGCGACGGTGGCTACGAACGGACGCGAGTACGTGCGGCGTGGTTTTGAAGAGTCAGACGAGTTTGCCACCTTGATCGCGAATATGCTGCCTAACGGCTCTGCGACGAGTAACGCGGCCTCATTGATCTCGGCGCGCGTGGACGCCCGCAATCAACCCGGACATGGAATGCTGACTCGCGATGCGACCTGGAGTGTGCCGCTCTTGAGTTTGCCCGGACGCGCCGGACTCGATCTGGGCCTGGGGCTTTCTTATTCCTCAATGGTCTGGACCCGCTCTGGTCCATACATCTATTTCGATGAAGATAACGGCTTTCCCAGTCCTGGCTTCCGGCTCGGATTCCCCATCGTGCAGCAGAAAGCCTTCGACGCACAAACCGGCAGAAAGGCTTACCTACTGATTACCGCCGCCGGTAGTCGAGTGGAGCTGCGACAGGTAGGCTCATCGAATATCTACGATGCGGCTGACTCTTCTTATCTGCGTTTGACTGACAATGGCAGCCTAACGGTCCTATCTACTGACGGCACGAAGTTGACGCTCACCTACTTCAATGGCGAATTCCATTGTACTGAGGTCAAGGACAGCAACGGCAACTACATCACCATCAACTACAATTCACTGGGCCAGCTCACGAACATAACCGATACACTGACGCGCGTCATAAATTTCAACTACGACGGCAATGCCAACCTGTTGTCGATCACGCAAAGCTGGGCCGGGCAGCCATCCCACCAGTGGGTCAGTTTCGTCTGGGGCACACGCTCCATGCAGTCAAGTTTTTCTGACCCTAACGTTCCGTTGCGTAGCGTCATTGGCACTGCGAATAACCAGAATGTGCCGGTCATCACAGAGGTGGGGCTGAACGACACCTCAAGTTACGCTTTTGATTACAACAACTCACTACAAGTGAACCTGCTCCAGAACTACTTCGGCGCACTCCAACGCAACTCCACCATATTCACTTACGAAACACCGGCGGGCGATGCGCCGCGCCTCTCTGATACTCGTGTGTCGGCGCTCAGTTGGACGGGCATAAACAACGTGCCGGCGCAGGTAATCACGCAGTACAGCGTCGCTCCAGACGGCGCCTGTGTAATGACTGCGCCAGACGGGACGATTTACAAAGAGTATTACGGCACCGGCTGGCAAAAGGGCCTGACCACGCTTAGCGAAATCTGGTCGGGAGGCGTGCGTAAGAAGTGGATCACCACCGCATGGACGCAGGACGACACCGGTCTGTCTTATCCAAAGAACCCTCGTCCGTATGACACCAGTATTTATGACGAAGCAAGTAATCGCCGGCGGGTTGAGACCATTTACACGTCCTACAATCTCCCCGATGCTGTCGCCCTGCCCACCGAAGTGAAAGAATATAAGGCTAACGGCACCGATGTTTTGCGACGTACTACCACTATGTATTATGACGGTGGACAGCCTTATATCGATCGTCGCGTGCTGGGTCTGCTGCGAGAGGTGATTGTGTACGATGAGAACAATCAGCCGCAGTCACGAATCTGGTACGACTACGACTGGACCACTCCCGACGCCTGGGTGGCTCCGCCGCAACCCGTCCCGCAACACGATCCCAGCGGCGACGCCAGGGGGCGCGGCAACCTCATGTGGATTGGACGTTGGGATGTCAATGACTTTAACAATTCCGACAAGGTCTCTCGTAGCTATCGCAAATACAACACCACCGGCTCTGTAATCAAGATTGAGGATCACTTTGGGCACGGTAAGACCATCAGTTACATGGACTCGTTCTCTGATGGAGTGACCACTCGCAACACCTTTGCTTACCCCACTACGGTTACTAATAGTGACGGGGGCAGTTCTTACATGCAGTACAACTTCGATTTTGGCGCCACGACGCGCACGGAATCTCCAGCGCCGGCCGGCCAAACACAGGGCGCCATCCAGACCATGACTTACAACGGCCTGGGCCAACTGGAACGAATGACTACGGCCAGTAACAGCGCTTACACGCGCTATTACTATGGTCCCTATTTCATCCAAAGTTACTCCACAGTGAATAGCGTCGCCGACGACGCTTACACCAACCGGGTATTTGATGGGCTCGGACGTCTTAGGGCAGTGGCCAGCAACCATCCCGACAGCGACGGTGGCTACAAAGCACAACTGACGATCTACGACCAGATGGGGCGTGCAGTCCAAACCTCCAATCCGGCTGAGATTACAGATGCCTGGCTTCCCTACGGTGATGACAACGCGGGCTGGGTCTACACGCAACAGTCTTACGATTGGCAAGGCCGGCCGCGTATCACGACGAATCAGAACTTATCCACAAGCGAGATCAGCTATGAAGGGTGTGGCTGCGCGGGTGGTGACATCATAACTACGACGGATGCTGCCGGTCGTAAGACCAAGTCATATCGTGACGTGTTGGGGCGCGAGACGAAGTCTCAGATCCTGAACGATAACGGAACTGTTTATGCGACGACTGTCAACGCCTACAACGGGCGCGACCAAATAGTGAGCAGCAAGCAGTATGTAGGACTCGCCACCAGTGATGGCTCCTGCCCTACTGGCACTTGTCAGGAGACTTCGTACGGGTACGACGGGCATGGGCGTTTGTCATCGCGGCGCCTCCCGGAACAGGCCAGTGGCACCAGTACGGTTTATACCTACAGGCCTGACGACACCTTATGGACCGAGACGGACAGTCGCGGCGCCACAACCACTTACATCTACAATAGCCGGCACTTGCCGACCAACGTCCACTACAATGCGCCGAGTGGTATCTCAGTCCCTGCCGACACAACCATAGAATACGATGCTGCAGGTAACCGAAGCTCGATGGCAGATGCGAGGGGTACCGTGTCATACGACTATGACCAGTTGTCACGTCTCAAGCACGAAAAGCGTTATTTCTCCGCTTTTCCGAACGCTCCCGTCACTGATCACAAATACACGATCTCTTACGACTACAACTTGGCGGGCAATTTAACGAGCATTACAGACCCCTTTGGCGACAGCTTCTCCTATACGCGCAATGCTCAGGGACAATTGAAAACCGTCACCGGCTCAGCTTACGCCGGCAGGACCAGCTACGTCACCAATGTCACCTACCGGGCCTGGGGCGCGGCGAAGGGTGTTAGTTATGTAGGCGGCGGGAGCTCGACAATCGGTTTCAACTTGCGACTACAACCATCATCGTTTACCTCGACCGCCGCTGGAATGAATGAGAGTTATTCTTACTACGCGGATGGAAGACTTCGTACATTGACTGACTTAAACGACACCGCTGGTAACAATCCGCCGGTAACTTTGCGCTTCTTGAGTCGTAGCTTCAACTACGATCACGTGGGCCGAGTAACAAACGGTTTCGGCGCCGGAAACGGCGGTCAGGCCGTGCCGTTTAGTCAAACGTACTCCTATGACGCGTTTGGAAACATGACCGGACGATCCGGCTCATACTACAACTATTCCAACTCCAGTCCGACAAAAACCGACACCTCAACATATGTTAACAATCGCCGCACAAACTGGAGCTACGATCTCGAGGGACACGTGACATCAACTCCGCTTACCAGCACCGATAGTCCCCGTACGATGGCTTATGACGCCGCGGGTCGTATGGTGAGCAGCGTCGAAACGGGGCCCTTTAACACGACCACTTACACCTCTGCATACGATGGGGATGACCAGGTGGTCTTTGAATCGAGCACTACCTCGCCGGGCGCTTCAGAATCATCCTACATCGTGCGTTCGAGTGTGCTAGGCGATGTATTAACACGACTGGACCAATCGGGAAACAAGAAGATCACTCACGTCCCGGCCGAGGGACTGCTCTTTGCGACCCAAAACGCATCGGGCGGATCTGGTCCATTTGTCGGGCTAACATACCGCAACCCACTAGGTATCAGTGAAACGTCAAGGGCCGTTTATGATCCTCTCGGAAACTACATACCTTTCGAGGCGCACAATGATCCACGACCGCCTGCAGGTAGTTATAGTTCCGCTTCGATGGGGGGACTTTCGTCGAGTCAAGCGAATGCTGAAAGCTATGGAGTGGGCTGCATAGCAGATGGCATACCGACGCCCTGCAAGAAGGTCATGGAACATCTTGAAAGAGGCCGAGGAAAAGACCTTTTCCTGCTTGGTCCAGCTATAACACCGTTTCTCACTAGACTAATGATGAGTCTTACACTGACAGGCGGCGTACCTGATTATCCTAAGGCGCCCAAGACGCCGAGTGGGCCGAGTGGGCCGGGCAGGACGACTATTACGGCTTCAGCTACGGCGCCTTGGTTTTACTACATATTAGCGCCGGGCGCCCAGCAAGGGTCGTCGCAAAATTCGACGACCACACAGTCGCAGAAAGCCGGGGCGGAAGACAATCCCAATGAGCTTCAGTCGGATAATAATGGCAAGGACTGCGGGGTTGTGGTGAATTTCAAACCTGGGACTAGCAATGATTCCACTGGCCTCCCCAATGGCCCATCTACGATAAGTTACAATGGCGGACCAAACTCGGGGCTTGGGTTTTCGGTTAGTGGCTGGGTTGGCGAAGGTGGTATCGGAACAATTGGCGTCGACGTTAATACAGGCAAGAAAGTGACAAATCCTGCGAATCCGAAGGGTCGCTGGTCCCTTGAGCAATGGACACATTCTTGGATTGGAGAAAATGGCAAAACACTCGTCTCAAGAGCCACATTTCCCGATCTTCCTCTCAACGCGGCAGGACTAAAAGTGGAGGGTAATACCTTTGGCTATTATGATCATCCGGGCGGACCGCCCGCATCGCCGGGTTTCGCGAGGTATGACAACTATCTAATCAAGGTCTACGCAGGTAAGACTGTTTGTGAGGTTGGGTTTCACATGATTCAGACCGGCAATAAGATACGGTGGGGTCGTGGATTACTCTGAGGAAAAAAATGATGAATCGGAAAGTTTTGTTGGCTACATTTTTGCTGGCAATTGTTTCCGCGGTGCTCTGGCTGTTGATTGATGCAGTCGACGCCCGCACAGCGGAGGCGATAAAGCAGTCGGTCCGCTCCGCTCGATGCTTTCACGATACCGAGCTACGCGAAAACATTGCTACTTTGAAACTACAAGGAGGGGAAGAGGTGGCCAAAGTGCACGAAGCCCTTCTCACTAAAGCGAGAACCGCTCCTGGCTGCCGGAAAGAGGTTGTACAAGCATTGATTAGCAATATGGCGCAAGCGAGGGATCCGGCAGGAAATCAGTATGAGAATTTCTTCTTCTGGCAGAGTGGTGCGAGTCTGCTCGCGGAACTTCAGGCAACAGAAGCTCTCGATTTATTGATAGCAAATATCGACTTCACAGATGGATGGTCAGCATCAATAAGTCGCTATCACTTTCCCGCATTGGCTGCTATTCTCAGCATCGGAGAGCCTGCAATCCCCAAACTCCAAGTTGTTCTTAGTAACGACCCGAGGTCCCACAGGCGAAAATTTGCAGCTTTCTGTATAGCTTACATTGGTGGTGGTCAGGCTAAGACCGCGTTAAAGAGTGCGATGTCAAATGAAACCGACCCGTGCGTTAAAGACTTTTTGAAGGTATCGCTCCAGGCCTTCGACAATAAGGCAAAGCCAAACCACATCAGCTCAGAATTAAATGGTAATTGGCTTGCTGCTTTCTATTGTCGCTCGTAAATCGAAAACCGGCGGACGGTCGCGCTTAATCAGTATGACTTCCGCAGAACCCGGATCGGCTCCCGGCAATAACCAAACTGCCTGCAGATTAATGGCTGATGTTGCCGACGACTTAAGTCATGACGTGGGTTCTGACCCCTCAACAAGCACTACTCAATTTCGACAACGAATTCAGTAGGCTGTATCAGGCCTTAGCGGAGCTCCTCGGCGAGGCCGAGGATGATGCCCTCGGGGCCACGGATGAAGCAGAGGCGGTATTTGTCTTCGTACTGGGCGATTTCGCCGACGAGTTCGGCGCCGTGGGTGCGCAGGCGCGCAACGACGTCATCGAGGTCTTCGACGGCGAACATGATGCGACGCATGCCGAGGGTATTCGATGGTAGGTTTTGAGGACCAAATCTGACCGCTGCCGGCGTGTGAAACTTGGACAGCTCAATCTTACCGTGGCCGTCCGGGGTTCGTAGCATCGCGATCTCGCAGCGAACGTTCTCGAGTCCAACGACTTGGTCCACAAAGCCTCCTTCGAGTGGCATCTCGCCTTCGAGTTCCATACCAAGCTCGAAAAAGAATTCCTTCGCAGCCTCAAGGTCCTCGACCACGATGAGGATGTTGTCCATGCGTTTAAGTGTCATAGCGTCATTTTCCCGCAAAGGCGCAAAGGATCGCAAAGACGCAAAGACAGGCCAAATTCCTCGATGTGCAAAGAGGAATTTGACCCGCCTTTGCGTCTTTGCGATTCTTTGCGCCGTTTGCGTGAGAAACTTCTTTTAGAAGATAAGCCGCACGGACAGTCTCATCGTCCTCGGGCCGCCGAAGCTGTAGAACGACGGAAAACCACCACCCGACAGACCGCGCCCACTCATCGACGTTGACTGCCCGAACGCGAGGTTGTGCCGGATGGGAGTTGCCAGGACGAGATCGTTGCCGACCGGGTCTTCGAAGTTAGGATGATTGAAGATGTTGAAGGCGTCGGCCTGGATCTGTAATGCGACTGCTTCACTGAAATTGAATTTGCGCCGCAGCGCCAGATCCACCTGATAAAGCGGAAAGCCACGCTGGCGAACATCCTCCAGCACGTATCCAACTCCGAACGACGTCGGAAACATGGAAACAAACTTCAATGGCCGCGCTGAGCGAGCGTTGAAGATCGAGTCCACAGCCCAGTTACGTGACAGCTTGTTACCAACACCTTTTGAGAACAGCGCCGGTAGCTCGTAATTAGCAAATCCGGTGAGTTGATGACGCACGTCGAAATCCGATGGACGGAGATCGAATCCAGCCATCACCACGCGTCGAGCTGAGTCGACCACAACATTATCCATCGAGCGCGCCACCGTGTAGGAGAAAAGCGTTCCGAGGTGATTTGTGAACGGACGCTCAAACTTGAGCTGGAACGCATCGTAGCCAGACTTGCCGCGATTCGTCGTGACGCGGAGGAAACTGAAATCCGGATTCTGGTCCAACAGAGTTTCTGTATACAGAAGTCTCTTTCCTGACGAGCCCAGGTAAGTCGCTGTGATCGTTTGCCGCTGTCCTACACTCTGCTGCACTGACACGTCCCAACTGATCACATACGGCGTCTTGAGATTTGGATCGAAAGCCAGCAACGGCAAATCCGCGCTGCCTGAGACGAACGGAATCGAGCTCGTGAAGATCTCGCCGGAACGATCCCCGCCCAGGTCGTAGAAGATGCCGGCGCCGCCGCGCAATATGAGTTCGCGCCCGCTTCGACTCGAAAGCTCGTAAGCAATTCCGGTGCGTGGCGCAAAGTTCAAGAACCGCGTCTGCCAGAGCGAGCCAGCCGAAGGCGCGAGCTTAGTCGGATCCTTAACCTGATCGACTGCGAATGCCTGCCCGTCAGTCGATGGTGGAGGCGCGAGCTCCCAGCGCAGGCCGTAAGTCAGAGTCAATCGTGAGATCGGCCTCCATTCGTCCTGCGCGAAGAGCGACAGGTTATCAAACACAGGATTCTGCGCATCGCCGAAGTGTAAAAGATTGACGCGCGTCGCGATGCCAGTGCTCGCCTGGTCTAGACCGTCAAAAAGCGTATTCAACTCGGAGGATCGCATATCGATCGAAGGCGATACGCGGCGGTAATCACCGCCATACTTCAGTGAATGCTTTCCCCGAACGTGTGAGACTGAGCCGACGAGATTGAACTGGCGTTGCAGGTTCGACTGCTCGTCGCCAATCATCCACGCCGCGTTTCGTGAATTCAGATCGAACGTGAAAGCAGAAGCAGGGAAGGGAGTGTCAGGGACAACAGCGCCACCAAAGTTGTCCAACGAGTACGAACCATTAACACGCGAGCGACCGTAGTTTGCGCGTAGATCCATGACGGTCCTCGGTGAAAGCGTGTAATACACTGATCCAGTGATCATCTGTGAACGATCCTGAATGCGGTTCAACGTATTCAGTGAGAACCCGTTTGGACCACGAAGCGTCGCTTCCGAGTCAGCGAAGTGATAACGACCGCTCACCGATGTATTAGAATTCAAATTTGAATCGACGTGGATACTGCCAACATCGTGCCGCGCCGGATTTGCAAAACTCGCCGCAAACTCCGCGAAGCCATCAAGTCTTGAGGCGCCGTTCGGAATCGGAAAAACGTTCAGGAATGCTCTGGTCCGCGAAGCGAGTGATGGCACGTCAGTGACGCCGACCATTGGCTGTCGCAGATGCATGCCTTCATACGAAGCAAAAAAGAACGTATGGTCCCGCTTGATTGGTCCACCAAACGTGCCGCCGTAAGAGTTCAATCTCTTCGCGGGTTGTTTGAGACCGCGACTGTTAGCAAACCAGTCGTTCGCATCGAGCGCGTCGTTACCGAAGTAGTGGAATAGGGAACCGTGATAGTCATTAGTTCCACTCTTCGTGACGATGGTCACTTGTGCGCCGGTGACACGACCATATTCCGGCTGCAGCGCAGACGATCGGATGTTGAATTCCGATATTGCGTCGAGTGTCGCAATCCCGTTTCCGCCACCGCTCGCCGTCAGCGCGGGCATGTTGCCTGATGCAAATGCGCCACCCACGGCGCTGCCGAAGTTCGCGCTAACACCGTCGAGCGTGTATTGATTCGAGCTGGGGCGTTGACCATTGACGGAAGCGTTTGTGCTGTCCGGCGTGATTACGATTCCCGGAGTCAACGTAAGCAAACTGGTGAAGCTTCGTCCCTGAAGCGGCAACTGCGTGACGTAGCCTCCGGTGAAAGAATTTTGACTGCCGGCGGAAGATAGGAGATTCGGAGGAGCGGCCGTGACAGTCACATAACTGTACAGGCCTGACGGAGCACCGGAGGGCGACTGAGGCGAAACCTCGACGCGTTGAGGCTCCTCTGGTCCAGTAAAAACAACATCATCAACCGCGACAAACGACGTGTACTGCGTCATCAGCTTATATTCGATGCCGAGCTGAGTGATCTCTTCTCGCGCCTGATCCTGCGCGGGCGTGTTCTGCGCGTTTGCTATCTCGTCGCCAACCAGATCATCGATACGACGCCGCGCCCAAAGACTGGCGAGTACGTCGTGATTTGTTTCTGTTTCCGGCAATTCCACCGGTATCTCACGAACAAAATCCTGACCCGCCATCTTTCCTTTCAACCAGATCGATCCCTTGCCGCCTTTCGTGTAACGGCCCGAGACGACGAGGGGTCTCGCACTGAAGAGATCGGGAATTCGTTTTGGATAAACGTCGATTACCGGAAGGTCTGACCATTCGATCGAGATGTCCGTCAACAATGGACTACGAACACGATCGCTGAACACACGCGCCACCGCAGACGTGTTTCCAACTTCAGAGATGTAATTAACTTCGCCGCGACCGTACTGGCTCATTTTGTTGAGCAGCGAACGATTGGGCGCTGGTCCAAATCCCATTGCAAACACGCGCGCGTTCGGATGTTTCTGCACTTCGGCGATGATCTCCGCGTCGTTATCAACCTGGCCGTCAGTGAGGAAACAAGCGATACGAACGTGCTGTTGTGAATCTGATGGATCGAGCGCGGCTTTGATCGCCTTCATCATTTCCGTACCGCCATCGCCTTGCAGGCTCTCGAGAAACTTTTTCGCTTTTTGCAGATTTTGGTGCGTCGCAGGCACAGGTTCGGGAAACAGGATCGCGGTGTCGCCGGCGAAGGTGATCAAGTTGAACGTGTCGTGTGGGTTGAGTGACGAAAGAGCGAGGTTCATGGTTTCTTTGGCTTTCTCGATCGGAAAACCACTCATCGAACCTGACGTGTCGAGCACAAAAACCAGTTCTTTCGGAGTTACGGTTTCGACGGCAACGCGCTGGGGTGGCTGTAAGATGAGAGTGAAGAAGCCACCCCTTTCGGAGCGATGGGTAAGGACGGCATCGTTGATGTTGTCGCCTGCGACACGATACGTCAGCAGGAAATCTTTGTTTGGAATGGTGGCGCGATCTTTGAGACGCACGACGGCGCGCTTTTCATTAAGCTGCTGCACTTCGGTTTCGTGCGACTGGGAGTTAATGGCAACGATCGGCACACCAGCATCCAAATCGATTTCGAGAGAGATATCGTGACCGCCACGCGTTTCAACAGGCGCGTTGGTGGGATTTGCATCGGCGGGAGCGGTAGACGAGTAACGTGGAGCAACAACCATCGGGAAGGACCATTGATAAGTACCATCTTCGTATTGAAGTGTTTCGACGTAGCTGATCGTGATGCGAATATTTTGGCCCGGCAGGATGTTGGCCACTTGCTGCGTGAAGATGTTTGCTTGTTCCTGATTGAGCAGGCTCGCAATTCTTCCTTCCTGCTTCGCGGCGGTGTAAACAGCTTGGGCTTCCTCACGACGCAGGATCTTTCCTTTGATGACGCGCTCTCCAATCACCATCGTCATGTCGTCCACAGCGGCGGCGTCAGGCAACGGAAACTTGTACACAGCTTCAATCTTGTTTGGAAAGTTGTTCTCGAATTCCTGAGTGACTGTCACTCGTGAAAGAAATCCGCTGACTTGCGCTTTCACGTCGGTGTGCTTCAGTGGACACTCGCCGGCTGGTTTGCCATCTTTATCGAAAGCCTGGAGCGCGCCCTGAGTAGGCGCTTGTGCACGCACAATCGTGGAAACCGTAAAGACGATGGTCAGGGAGAGAGCAGTTAATACAATCCATCCGAGAATTGATCTGCGCATAGTCTTGTCCTTCTTCTGCGGGCACACCTCCGCGTTGTGCTAGCGCACAGTGAGCGTGCTACGAGCCTGGTGATCTCTGGTTGTGTTTTTAACTTGCTTGGACCATGCGGGGGAGACCGCGCTTGCAGAACCTTCTAATTGGCTAACGCTATTGATGCATATTTTCGTAGGTTGGTAGCCTGAGCGCAGAAAACTTTCTAACAAAACCTTGCCGTTCGCAATCGCGATCAATTACATTAACTTCACCACGCCCCATGACCTCACGTCATTCGGACAACGGAGGGCCTTCGATGCTGCAACAGCTATGGGATAGTTTCATTATGCTGATCCCGGTTTTCTTTCTGCTCACAATGATCTTTGGTGCGGGATTTTATATAGGCCGTGTTAGCAAGAGAGATAGTTGAGCCACGGATTAACACGGATTTCACGGATAAGAACTATCAGTGCAAATCCGTGTAATCTGTGGCTAAATAATCCGCATGAAGAGATCAGGCATCGCGGATCTTCCTCTACACGGTGGGCGTGTTCCGCCGTGGCTCGCCGAGCGCATGACGAAGCTCGGCGCTGCGATCACCGAAACCATCGTTCATGATTACGGAACATCGGCGTTCCTCTCACGGCTCAGTGATCCATTCTGGTTTCAGGCGTTCGGTGCGGTGATGGGAATGGACTGGCACTCATCCGGCATCACCACTTCCGTGATGGGCGCACTCAAACGCGGACTCGCGCCACGCGCAAACGAGCTCGGCATTTACGTCTGCGGCGGTCGCGGCCGCTTCTCTCGCAACACACCAAACGAGCTTCGCGCACTTGCCGACAAACGCGGCTTCGACGGCGACGCCCTCGTGCGTACAAGCCGGCTCACAGCCCGCATCGACAACAACGCCATCGCTGACGGCTTTCAGATCTACCTGCACAGTTTTGTAGTCACATCAAAAGGCGAGTGGGCCGTAGTCCAACAAGGCTTGAACGACAGCAACGGGCTAGCGCGTCGATACCACTGGCACTCCGCCTCCGTCCGTGACTTCGTTGCTGATCCACACACGGCGATCTTCGGTGAGAACCAGGGCACGATCATGAATCTCGTCGACGCGAGAGCCGATCACGCGCAAAGCGCATTACTCGAGATCGCAAACGAGCGTCCCGAGAAAACGGTCATCGCCGCGCGACACCTGCGACTGCCTGCACATCATGAAGTTCGTGAGAAGGACGTCGATCTGAAACGACTCGGAGCCGTGCTCGCAGTCGCGTACGAAAAGGGTCTGCATGACTTCACCGAGCTCCTGCTACTCGAGAAGCTCGGCCCACGCACACTCCAATCGTTGGCGCTCGTAGCTGAAGTCGTTCACGGCGCGCCAAGTAGATTTCAGGATCCAGGGCGTTTTGCTTTCGCACACGGCGGTAAAGACGGTCACCCGCATCCGGTGCCGCTCAAGACATACGATGAGTCGCTGCGATTTCTGCGCAACTCGCTCGATGCCGCGAAGCTCGGCCACACAGATAAACTGGACGGGTTCAAGCGTCTCGACCGCTTCGTGCGTATGGTTGAAGCACAGCGTGAACCGCGCGTGGACCTCGACGCCCTCATTCGTCACGAAAATGCAATCTCGTCCTCACTGAACGGAAGGACCGTGTTTGACGACCGTCGACGGCGTTATTCAAACCCGCGGCAGGGCACTTTGTTCTAATTTAGTGACACCCTTCAATTTCGGCGTCTAGTTTGCTAACCTTTTTGCACCCCCACTAATTTGCCCCGACATTTAAGACGTTGCTGGAATGCGCCGTTGTGCATTCCCATTGAGTATTGAAGGAGCAAAAAC
>JADMIO011283388.1_pt1 | contig 68583 bp, 53 predicted proteins | sample 8958161 | NCBI WGS metagenome assembly JADMIO01 (sample SAMN16585339, study PRJNA669376) | soil metagenome | isolation source: Crop rotation soil | place: USA: Cullars Rotation, Alabama | collected 2011 | reverse complement strand
AATTGCCGAACTCGCCGCTCGCAAAGGGTTGGCGATTGTCGCCGCTTCGACGCATCCAATTTCGCACTGGGCCGATCAACAGATCACCGAAAACGAGCGTTACTATCAAATGATCGAAGAGTTGCAGCATTCTGCCCGCGCGCTGTTGATTTTCGGTATGCACGTTCACGTAGGGATCAAAGATCGCGAAGCCGCGATGGCCGTAATGAATGCCGCCAGATACTTTTTGCCGCACATTTACGCGCTTTCGACCAGTTCGCCTTTCTGGATTGGGCGCAACACCGGAATGAAGAGTTACCGTTACGAAGTCTTCAAACAGTTTCCGCGCACCGGCATTCCCGAATACTTCAACTCTGTCGGCGAGTTCGACAATTTCGTTAATCTGCTGATCAAAACCGGCTGCATTGATAACGGCAAAAAGATTTGGTGGGATGTGCGCCCGCACCACGTGTACCCGACGTTGGAATTCCGCATCTGCGACATTCCAACCAAAGTTGAAGAAACCATTACCATCGCCGCCCTCTTTCAGGCGGTTACGGCCAAAGTTTACAAGCTGTATCGCCAGAACATGGGCTTCCGGTTGTACCGCCGTGCTTTAATCGAAGAAAACAAATGGCGCGCAGCCCGTTACGGCCTAGATGGCAAACTGATTGATTTCGGCAAACGCGAAGAAGTTCCGCTCCGCAGCCTAATCCAAGAATTGCTGGAATTCGTAGATGATGTTGTGGATGAACTGGGCTGCCGTGAAGAGGTCAATTATGTCAATACGATCTTGGAAAATGGAACCAGTGCCGACAGACAACTTCGCGTATTTCAGGAAACCGGCGATTTGCGCGCCGTCGTGGATTTGCTGATGAAAGAAACGCTTGAAGGCGTATTTTGATTTTATGACCCCTGGTCAAAATCAGAATGAACATTGGCAACAACGATTTGCTGATGACCTTATCTAAATTTTAGCTCGCCCCACTTTTTATCCCCGAATAGCCCCGCCGAGAAAATCGCTGCTGAACCGTAAGCCATTGGAGTTCAGTAGTCGTTCCTTCAATCAACCCTGTATTCGCTTGCACCGCACCGACCAGCGGCGTTGAGCAACTGATGGTGCCTGTATGAAAAGATGGTCAACGATTTCATTTGTGGTAGTCGCGTTTTCTGCGTTGTTGTTTATGGCCGTGCGATGGATGGCGCCGTTAATGGGCTTGGGGGGCATTGAAAACGAGTGGCTGCAAGCCATGTCGCATTTGATGCCGTTTGCGGCAATGGCCGGAACGACCTCGATTGTGTTTCTGGTTTTGACCTTTCGCTGGAAGCCCAAGCCTCCTTACCCGGAGGCAAAGCGGCTGGTTGAAGAAGCCGAACAGTGGAGCGATGAGTTCGTCATTGGCGAAGAGCTTGAGCGCCAACAGGATGGATTTGTCGGTAACGGTGCATTCCATCTCAATCATCAATTTGTCCGCAACGGCGCTTCCGTTATTGTTAATAAGCCTGCAACAGATTTGACAGAGTTTCAGGCTTCACAGCCCGAAACCGCTTTTACTGGTTCAATTGCAACTGCTCGCGCGACTGAAAGTTCTAAAATCAACCTGGCTTGCTTGCCACAAATGGCGGTGGAAAACGCACGCGATTTAGCCATGAATGATGATCCGCGCGATGGCAAATCCCGTCTTAATTCCGAGCTAAACATGAACCTCACGAACCTTGCTTTAACAGAAACGTTGCCAAACTTGAACGGCTTTCATGCCACTGTGTCACCGTTGCTCAATCAATTGCCGCCACAATTACCGGAATTTGCTGGACGTTCGTTTGAGCTGGCCGAATTAATGGCTGCACGGGCCAATTCCGAAAATCGAGTCCTCAGCATTCAGGGGATGGGAGGAGTCGGCAAAACGACGCTGGCGCTGAAAGTGGCTCACCAGATGTCGCCGCACTATCCCGACGCGCAATTGTTTCTGGACCTGAAAGGAGCCAGCTCACAGCCGCTATCTGTCGCTGAAATTCGTTCGCACGTCATTCGCGCCTACATGCCCGCCGCGCGATTACCCGAAAACGAAGCTGAGTTGAGCAAGCTGTACAGTTCTGTGCTCAAAGGAAAACGCGCTTTGTTGTTGTTCGACAACGCAGCCAACACGCAACAAATTGCTTCTTTGGTTCCGCCCGCAGGTTGTTTGCTGATCATCACTTCGCGCCAGCATTTGTCTGTAACCGGAATGTTTGCCAGCCGCTTGGATACATTGCCCGCGGCAGAGGCTCAAGAGCTTTTACGGCGCTTGCTGCCGCAAATCAGCGATCAGGCTGGGCGTCTGGCTGAACTGTGCGGCTATTTACCGCTGACAATGCGACTGGCAGCCAGCGCGTTGACGCAAAATCCCAACCTGAGCATTGCCGAATACGCCAAGCGGCTGATTCGTTGGCAGGCTCAGGAAGGCGCACGTCGTGCAGTGGATGCCGTCTTGCGCGCCAGCTACGAAATGTTGGTTCCGGGATTGCGAAAATTATGGCGGACGCTGGCTGTTTTTCCCGGAACGTTTGATGTGAACGCGGCAGCGGCTATCTGGAAAATTCATCCGGATCGCGCAGCCAACGCGCTTGACCGATTGATGGCGTACAGTTTGGTGGAGCGCAATCGCGCAACAGGCCGGTTCAGGCTTCACGACCTGATGACGCTGTTTGCCGAATCTTCCTTGAACGGGCAGGAGCGCGCCATTGCCCGGCATCATCACGCGGCGCATTACCAAAGCGTGCTGCACGAAGCGGATGCGCTTTATGAACAGGGCGGCGAGTTTTTGAAGCAAGGCTTGGATCTGGTTGATCTGGAGTGGCTGAATATCCAGGCGGCGCAAACCTGGGCGGCGACGAAATTTGAAAGCAATCGAATGGCCTGTGATTTGTGCAATTCGTTCCCGGACGCTGGAAAGTATGTGCTGAGTTTGCGCCAACATCCACGTGAACGCATTCGCTGGAGCGAAGCGGCGCTGGCGGCTTCCAAACAGATGAAGCGCCGTAAATCTGCCGCCAAGCATCTGATTGCCTTGGGCGATTCCTATGCCGACCTAAGCGAGATTCACCACTCGCTGGATTGTTACCAGCAAGCGCTGGAAATCGCACGCGAAACCAAAAGCAGTCGTGGCGAAGCGGATGCACTGCTGGGCTTGGGAACCGCTTATTATCTGGGTGGCGACCTGATGCGCGCACGTGAGTATCACGAATTTGCTTTGAGAATTGCCCAAGACCTGGATGATCGCCGCGCGGAAGCAAATTCACTGGGCGCACTTGGGTTGACACTTTACGCACTTGGCGAGGCCCAACAGGCGACGGATACGCTGGAAAAGCAATTACATCTGGCGCGCGAATTAGGCGATCGGCGAAACGAAAGCAACGCGCTTGGCGGACTGGGGTTAACGCATTACGCGCTTGGGGATTCGCGAATGGCAATTGACCTGCTCAATGAACAGTTTCGCATTACGCGCGAAATCGGCGACCGGCGCGGGGAAGCGGGCGCGTTGGCCAATTTGGGGTACGCCTGGTCGAATGTGAAAGAATACGACTTGGCAATCAATTATCTGGGCCAAGCGCTGGCCGTTGCTCAAGAAATCGGAGATCGCCACAGCGAAACAAACGCCTTGGGTGGGTTGGGCGTGACGCATTATCTAATCAACAACCAATCGCAGGCCATAGAGTTTCTGGAACGGCAACGCCTGTTGGCTGTGGAAGTTGGCGACCGACGCGGCGAAGCTTCCGCCCTGACCAATCTGGGCGAAGCCTATACTTCGACCGGCGAATTGATGCGCGCAATTGAATTGTTGAAACGGGCATTTAATATCACCAGCCAGATGGGTGATGTATCAGGTCAAGGGTCAGCGCTGTTTAATTTGGCAATGACGCTTGAAAAGCTTGGGGATCGCGCGCAGGCAATTGAGCAGGCACAGAAGGCGTTGGAGCTGTTTGACATTACCAAACATCCGTCGGCTGAAACGGTCCGGCGGCAGTTGGTCGAATGGCAGTAAAGGCGTAAGGCTGAGTTCTTTTCCATTTTCCAATTGTCACTTTTCATTTGCCATTGAGTCTATTGGACGCCAAATGACAAACGAAAAATTCAAAACGGAAAATGGAAAATGAACCAACCGGGTTTGCCGGTAAGACAGTAATTATTTCTATTTTTTCGTATCCAGCAATTCCACTTCAAACACCAGCGTTGAGTTAGGTGGAATTGGCCCGATGCCCCGCGAGCCGTAACCGAGTTGCGGCGGAATCACCAGTTTTCGTTTGCCGCCAACTTTCATCGTCATCACACCTTCATCCCAGCCTTTGATTACACGCCCAGCGCCAATCTCAAATGTAAACGGACCTCGATCCAGCGAACTGTCGAACTTCGTTCCGTCTTCCAGCGTGCCAGTGTAATGCACCGTCACCTGATGGCCGGATTGTGGGCTTGCGCCTGTGCCAACCACGATGTCTTCGTATTTCAAACCAGATTCTGTAGTCACTGCTTTTGCTCCCAGGACAGATGTTTTGAGCGGAATGGAAACCCACGAAACGGCTTTCCAGATTCCCGCGCGTTTCACCCAGACTTCCGTGTGGCTGGAAGTTCCGAGCGGTTTATCATCGCGAATGTAGGTCGAACGACCTGTTACGACAGCCGTCGTTCCATATAACCGCACTTTGAATTCATCGCTGCGAATGTCATCAAGCTGCATTTTGCCTGACTTCAACATGTCCAGCATTTCGGTTTTAGTAACGAAACTGCCGTCAGTATGGATGGCCGTAAAATCATCGGCAAAGATTCGTTTTAGCGCCATCACGTCTTTTTTGACGACAGCCGTAAACCATTCCCGCTCCAACTTTTTCAACTGCGCTTCTGGGCCAGCGGCAGACACGCCGGCCACTTTGCCTTGACCAGTACGCGCAGGTTTCGTTTGGCCAGTGGCGACAGAAACCGCCAACAGCAGGGTCATTACAATCAGAAAAATGTGCTTCAAGAGCTTCGACTCCTTGTGGCTTTCGTTTGGCACGAAAGATTGATGTGTGTTATTTCGGTTGGGAACTTCCACCAAAATCACTGCGACAATACAGGATAGACGGAAAACCCGGCAAGCTAACCAGCTTGTTTTGCGCAATCAGGAGAAAAGGCAACGCTATGAAGAAACCCCACATTCGGAATTCAGCAAAAGATTTAACTTCGGATACGGCGCTCAACCGCCGCTCGTTTGTAAAACTGCTACCCGCCGCCGGGGCTGCTGGGCTGACAATGACGACTGCCGAATCGGTTCCGGCTCAAAATGCTGGCCAGCAACAAACCGCCCAACGCATCACTCGTGAAATGATGCAGGCTGCCGAAAAACTGATCGGCATTGAATTTAACGAAGCGCAGGAAAACATGGCGTTGCCGGGCGTGAACCGAAATCTGGCGAATTACGAAGCTTTGCGAAAAATTGACGTGCCGCTCGATACCGAACCGGCGACGGCATTTCATCCGGCGCTGCCGGGCAAGCTGAAAGCCTATCGTCAACGCGCTGCTAAAACTCCAAAAACATCCAAAGCCGCAAGCAAAAGCGTCGCGCCGAAATTCACTTCCGTCGAAGACCTGGCTTTTGCCACCGTCGCGGAACTGGCTGAATTGGTTCGCACGCGCAAAGTTTCTTCGGTTGACCTGACCAAGATGTACCTGTCGCGGCTGAAAAAATACGGCGATAAATTGCTGAATGTCGTCACGCTGACCGAAGAACTGGCTTTGCAACAAGCCGAAGCTGCCGACCGTGAAATCAAAGCGGGCAAATATCGTGGCCCGTTGCACGGCATCCCCTGCGGAGTGAAAGACCTGTTTGCGACCAAAGGCATCAAGACCACCTGGGGAGCCGAACCGTACAAGGATCAAATGATTGATTACGATTCGACTGTCGTCGAACGGTTGCGCGAAGCCGGAGCCGTGCTGGTCGCCAAACTTTCGATGGGCGCGCTGGCGCAGGGCGGGCGCTGGTTCAAAGGCATGACGCGCAATCCCTGGCAGCCTGAAGAAACCGCGCAAGGTTCGTCGGGATCATCGGCTGGCTCGGCATCGGCGACTTCGGCGGGCCTGGTAGGCTTTGCGATTGGCACGGAAACACTGGGTTCCATTGTTTCGCCTTCGTCGCGTTGCGGGGTCACAGGCCTCAGGCCAACTTATGGGCGAGTCAGCCGCTACGGCGCAATGGGGTTGAGTTGGACGATGGACAAGATCGGCCCCATCTGCCGCAGCGTCGAAGATTGCGCGTTGGTGCTGGCCGCAATATACGGCCCTGACGGCCACGACCTGACTGTCGAAGATGTTCCTTTCAACTGGAATCCTGACAAACCACTTTCACAAATGAAAATCGGTTACATCAAAGCCGAGTTCGAGCCCACAACCGGAGCTGGCGGAGGCGGCAATCAAGGCGGACAAAATGCTGAAGAGCGCCGGAAAATGTACGCCGAAGCATTGGATGTGTTGCGCAAAGCCGGAGCAAACCTGGAACCGTTTGAATTGCCGCAATTCAATTTCCAAAGTCTGCGAACGATCTTGAACGCCGAAGCCGCCGCTGCTTTCGACGACATCACGCGCGATGGCCGAGTCAATCAATTGTCCGGCCAGAGTCCAAACGACTGGCCAAATAGCTTCCGTACAGCGCGATTCATTCCTGCGGTGGAATACATTCGCGCGCAGCGTGCCCGCACGTTGCTGATGCGCGAAATGGACAAGCTGATGGCCAACTGGGATTGTTTTGTGACGCCCGCGCCGGGCAGCGCCAGTTTGACATTAACGAATTTGACCGGCCATCCGGCTGTCGTCACTCCCTGTGGATTCATCAACAACCTGCCGCAAGCCATTATGTTCACGGGCAATCTGTACGATGAAGCTTCGCCGCTGAGAGTCGCGCTGGCATATCAACAAGCGACCGACTGGCACAAGAAATATCCGGCACTTGGATAAAGCATAAAAGGCAGCCATTTATGTCAGAGCCTTCTGCTTACAAACCAGAACGGCGAAATCACGATGTTGCTGTCGCGATTTCGCCGTGGCGATATGAAGGTCGCCGAATAATTCCTTGCCCTCCTTTTCTCTTTGTGGAGTCAAAGAAGTAATAAGGTTTGTTCCACCACATCATTTCAAGCAGGTGTCGTTTCCCACTACTGTGAAGTGTCTCTGTTCACCTTTTCCTTGGCGCTTCCTTTGAGCACTCGCCACTGATCATTTTTCTTGATGAAAACGTCCGTGGACAAATTATCTTTCAGTAGCGGTGCGCCATTCCACGAAATTGCGTATTTCGCCTTGTAACTCACCACAGCCCTATTTCCATTAATCTGAATAGTGGCGTGTTTGTAATCTACATCTACGGACTTGCAAATCAGGTTGGGCGCTAAATACGCTTTTATGATTGCCTCTTTCCCAGTTCCGTCGGCATTCACATAGTCGTCGTCAATGATCGCGTTCAATCGTTTTTCGTCCTGCGCGCAATACGCCTCCCAGAGTTCGCGTATGGCGAATCTGACATCTTGAGTTTCATCGCCACCGCTGAGTTTTGTGTCGCTTATCTTGTTATCGTTACTGGAAGCGGTATTTTCGCAACCCAACATTGTCGCCATGCAAATGCTGATAAGCAGCCATCGAAATGCTCTTTCCATAAACTTTCCTCCTTGGCTTCAAATTGGTTTTAAAAAGTCAACACTTGAAACCGATCTCAATGAAAAGATAAAGCGTCTCACTTCAAGGTTACGTTCATAAATGTCCAACTGACCGTTGGCAGACCGTCTCCAGTCAAAGATGGCATCTTACCTTCGATGAGATGAAATGTTGTGAGAGTGTCAGGTATTCGCTCGAAGGTAAGCTTAAAAGCTAATGACTCACCAATTTCCAACGGTGTCCACGATGGCTCCAACGATATCCCTTCAATATTGAGTAATCTGTATTCAGCCCGGCTGTTTGGGTCTGCAATGTAGAAGGCTACCTGCTGTCCGGGGGCGCCAGTTCGGATCTGTGTGGTTCTCGCGCTTTTGAAAACAAGGTGGATGATGGTTTTGCTGTCTGTGATCGCTATTTTCTTGATGCGAAGTTCGGCATTTGTGTCACACACAACATCCATTGGATACGTGCCTATCAGGCTCGGAACTCCAGGCTGCGAAATAGAAGATGCTGCCCCATCTTTGTCCACCTGAACGACCACAGGATTAGTAGGGGTGCATCCGGACAAAAGTACAGCGAATCCAATAACGGTGAAGCAAACTGCATAACGAATTTGAAACATGAGAAGAATTCTCCTATTGATTCCGGATTAGGTTATTCGTTTGACTACGATCAGGGCAGAACTGTTTTCATTTCTGTTTGTTGAAGCAACTCATTTATCGGCAAGTCATTTCAAATGAACCGTGAAATTGTTTGGCCATCTCGATCCCTTCATCGAAGTTTGCGGTAATAATGTCTAACTGAAAAAGTCTGGCCCCTACGATCAAATGCATGCCAAATTTGAAGATGTTTTTGGAGTCTTTGTGAATGGTCAAAATTTTATTGATGTTGTTCCATCTCACTCTTTGAAGCTGGACTAACTTTGACTCTCCTTCATCCCTCGCTTGACCTTCTACCAGATCTAATGCTCCCGCTTCCCGTCGTGGCCTATCCGTGTAAATGACGCGAAAGGCATAGCTCTTGTCTTTGGGCATTCCAAACCATTCGAAATGAGGCATCATATCGCCGCGTAAATGCTCAATTGGCGTGCTGTTTTCCGCGGTGAGCCGAAGAGGAACCAAGGTCTTCACCTTGAAGCAATGATTGGCGGGTTCAAAGTATGTCCACTCAGGCATTTTGGGAATAGGTGTTGGAGTGGCTTTTGTGCCGGTCTGTTTCTTCTCAAGTGTTTTTGCGTTGGGGGTTGGCTTACTTACCTGAGCAGTTTTCTCCTGAGCGAATATAGAATTCGTGACGGCAATCAGGATGAAAGCCAGCAACAACAAGCACGAATTTGGTTTACGGAACATCAGAAATTCTCCTTGTTTTATTAGCGTTAAATCGGTTAATGGTTTTTCGTGCAAAGGTCACGTTTATGAAGTGACTTTTGCACGATCAAACCCATTGACGAGCCGGACAATTAGGAGTTGCGCTCGCTCCACGCCGCATTAGTGCAACGACAGAACTTCGGACAGGGGAAAATATCCATCACGAACTATTACTCCATCTCGTCAGCCCAGATTTCTTTGAGGACGCTGCTTTCTGGCTGGGACGCGAATACAAAACCTGCCGCGCTGTTTTCCATTTCGGAAAACGCGGCGATTGTTCCTTTCACTATTACGTGTCAAAACCGCGAAGGCCGTTGCAGGAAAATTTCGCGGGCGCGCGATTTTTTCGAGCAGCGCTGTTTCAGTTGGCGCAAAACCGCAACGCAGAACGCCTTGCCAGACAAATGCGCCGCGAGCTTTGCGCCTGACGAAGACACTTTTCCAGACTCAACCCAAGAAGGCTGGCGGTTCAATGCCTTTGTCACTACCACGTGCAAAATAAGAGTGGCGCGTTGCAGGGAAATTTTCTGTGCTTTCTTCCACTGCTTGGAGAAAGGCTGCGTGTTTTGTAAAGTGCGTCCGCCTTGTCAAGGTCAACCAATTGCAACTACAACAATTTCGAAGGGAAATCATGTCTCAGCATTCCGTCATTCGTCTGCATACTTTTTGTTTATTCCTTGCCGTTGTATCGGGTTTGCTGGCCTGGATGTTGGTTGGTGATCGTAAAGTTATGGGCCAAGCAATCAATTCAACCAGTAATCAGGAATTACCCGTGCTGGAATTGAACCACCCGGTCAAGCGCGAGCTTAATGTTGGGCAAGCTCATGGTTTCCGATTGGATTTGAAAGCCGGTCAGTTCGTGAAAATTGAAGTCGAGCAGCAAGGGATTGACGTGGTCGTGCGGCTAAACAGCCCCGACGGTGTGGGGCCCGTGCAGGTTGACAGGCAACCTTGGACACAAGGGAAAGAAGAGATTCTCTGGGAAGCGGTCGTCACTGGCACGTTTCGAGTTGAGGTTTTCGCCCCGCGTGCCATCCAAGCCGGAAACTATGTGATTCGCCGAATTGACCTTTCCCAGCCGAGCGAGCAGGAACGCGCCTTGGTGAAGGCCAGCCGCTTGTGTGCGCAAGCCATCAACCATTTGCAGAATCGCAAGTACGATGAAGGCATCAAGCTGGCTGAAGAATCACTTGCGATGCGCGAAAGTCTTCTACCGCCAGACGATACGGATATCGCAGAGAGCTTATATTGGCTGATTGACTTGCTGGAAAACAGAGGAAGTCTCAACGACTATGAGCGCATTTCGCAAATGTATGCGCGAGTGCTGCAAATCAGAGAGAGCGCTTTCGGCCCCGATCATCCACATGTAGCACGCTTGTTGAACGCCATAGCAAATGGGTCTGAACTGTTGCGGGCTGTAGAACTGTTCGAGCGGGGATTGACGATTCTCGAGAAAAGCTATGGCCCTAATCATCCCGATGTTGGGTTATTGCTCAGTAACTATGCCATCAAACTTGACAGCAAGGGGGAGTACGAGCGCGCCGAAGCGATGTACAAACGAGCCGTGGACATCAGTGAAAAGGCTGGCCAGGGGGATATTTTGGCGCAAAACCTTAACAATCTCGGAGATTTTTACCTTGTTCGGGACGATTATGAACATGCTGAACCACTCTTGCAGCGGGCGCTTGCCATTTGGACCGATGTACACGGCAGAGAAAACGATAGAACTACATTTGCCATCGGGAACTTGGGGGATCTTTACCGTCGAAAGGGCGATTTCGCACGTGCCGAGCCGTTGGCCAAAGAGGCGCTAGAGATTCTTCAAAAGGTCACGGGGTCTAATAGTCATATGGTTGGCGGAGCACATCATGGCCTTGGCCTGCTTTATTTGAGTATGGGAGATTATTGGCGGGCCGAACAGTCTCTGCAAAGATCGCAGACGATTCTGGAACCCTTTTCAACCCATGTGAACAATATGTTTTCGGTCCTGCTCCGCACCAGAGTGAGACTGGCCTTGGCAATGAAGAAAAACGATGAAGCCGTTGCTTACCTGCGGCGCGTGGCTGAAATTAGCGAATCAGGGTTGCATAACGTCATGGCTTTCGGATCGGGAGAGGACAAGCTGAACTTTCTGAAAATATTCGACGAAGAAACCAACGAAACACTTTCGCTGCAAGCACGCTTTGCACCCAAAGACGTACAGGCGTTGAATCTGGCATTCACGACTTGGCTGCAACGCAAAGGACGAGTACTGGACGAGATGAATCGTTCAATCGGACTTTTACGTCGCGCCGCAGGAAGTGAGTCCGCGTCGCTGTTCAACGAGTGGGCGACCAAATTAAGCGAGCGATCCCGCTTGATGACAACCGAATGGGACCCACAAAACCGTAATGTCCATCAAGCTAAAATTAAACAACTGGATTTCGAGATAAGACACTTGGAATCCACCATCAGTTCTCGGAGTGTCGAATTTCGCACGCAAGTTTTGCCGCCAGTTATGGCCGAGGACGTGCGCGCCGCTTTGCCACCTGAAACAGCACTGATTGAATTTGCTCAATACCAGCCAGTTGACCCGCGCACAAACAAGAAATCTCCGGCAAGGTATCTGGCCTATGTGTTACCAAAAGAAGGTGTGCTGCGGTGGGTTGAATTGGGTGAGGTTGCAAACATTGATGCTGCTGTGCGGACGCTTCGGCAGACAATTGACGACAAAGGCTTTCGCATTGACCCGATTCCTGTCGCACGAAAGCTGGATCAATTAGTGATGCGACCAATTCGCCCGTTGCTTGGTAAGGCGAAAACGGTTTTTCTTTCGCCTGATGGGGAACTCAATCTTGCGCCTTTCGCAGCGTTTCGTGATGAACACGGGCAGTATTTGATCGAAAATTATCTGTTCATTTACTTGACCAGCGGGCGTGATTTGTTGCGACTGAAAATCAAGCATCAAAGTCAGCAGGAAAAACTGATTTTCGCTATTTCCGATTTTGACAGAACTGTCGAACAGCCCATTGCTACGTCAATGGTTGCCATCCCATCTCAAACTGTTAGTGATTCGCGCGGCGGAGTTTTGAGCAGCGACTCGACAATGGCAACGATAACCTTTAAGCCCTTGGGATATGCTCGGGACGAAGGGGTTGCCATTCAGCGTTTGTTTTCTGGGGCGAAGTTGTATGAGGGTGGCCAAGCGACAGAGACGTTGTTGAAACAGGTACGGCGGCCTTATTTCCTGCACCTGGCAACCCATGGATTCTTTTTGCCCAATGACAAGCAAAACAAGGAAAACTCTTTGTTGCGTTCGGGCCTAGTGTTTGCCGGAGCCAATCAACGGAAAAGTGGAAACGACGACGGTTTCCTGACCGCGTTTGAAGCAGCCGCGCTGGATTTGTGGGGAACCAAGCTGGTGGTGTTGTCCGCTTGCGACACGGGCAATGGTCAGGTCAAAACTGGCGAAGGTGTGTTTGGGTTACGGCGTGCATTGGTATTGGCCGGAGCCGAAACTCAGGTCGTCAGTCTTTGGCTAGCCAACGATAAGGCAACTCAAAGGCTGATGCGTAGTTTTTACTCCAACCTGAAGGCGAATATGGGAAGGGCGGAAGCATTGCGCCAAGCGCAATTGAAAATGCTGAAAGACGGCGTTTTTCCGAATCCGTATTACTGGGCCAACTTCGTTTGCGTTGGTGAATGGAGTCCTCTCGATCAATAAATGCGAAACGCCTGAAACTTAGCGCTACGGTTTCAAACGAAAGTGATGTCGTTCTGTCTGCTGTGTGTTGTCATCTACTTCGCGCCCTTGAATGGTGATTTCGTAATCGCCAGGTTTCAAACTCACTTGCGGAAATGCGACGCGAAGAAAGGTGCCATCTTTCTTGTAAGCGCGCACATTGCTGCGCTCGAAGGTGGTTCCATCTGGGGTTTTCAATGTGACTTTGCAACGCAATCCGACTGGATTGAACCCCAGGCTTATAAGAAGGTCAGGGCGATGTTCACCGCTGGGCAACTTTACTTCAGCGATATCGGTTGGCGTTGCCGATCCTCTTGCGCCATCCAAGGCCAAATTGATGGCCAGCAAGTTATAACTTTGTTGTGGCAAGTCAGGCGGCGATGTGATCTCACCTTGCGGCAGTTGGGGGGAGGGAAAGGGCTTCGGCAAACGGAGTTCTGCCAGTTGTTCTTGTAGCTTTTCATTGTCACGCACTTGTATGGCGTATTGGGTTTGCAGTCTGGAAAGTTCTGCACGCAGCTTTCGATTTTGGTTCCACAACCACAGGCCGCCAATAAAGACTAAAACAGTGGCTCCAGCCAATACGAACTCGTGAAAATGCCAGCCGCTCAACCATTCTGATAATTTGAACTGATGCGGTTCAATCGCTGGCAGCGCCGCCTGATTCAGTTTTTCGCGGAGCGCACTGGCAAAGGCAACTTCTTTTCGACCTTCGGGAGTGGCCAGAATATGGCGTTCAAACTTTTCACGCGTGCCGGCATCCAAATGATGGCGGACGTATCCGTCAATCAATTCCTGCTTGACCAGCAACGTTTGTTCAAACAGGGAATCGTCAGCCAGCAAACGAACTTCAAAATTCGCTTGTTCTTCGTCAGGCATTTGCCCCAGTACATAGCTGGTCATTTCGCGCTCAGCTTGGTTGTCCTTCGCTCTGTTCATAAGATTGTGCCGGTAATCCGGCAAAATGTTGAAATTATTTTGAACCGCGCTCAACGCACGCGCGAACTTTACGTTTCAATGTCTGGCAAATGCGATACAAAGTCGCGCGCAACCCTCCTTCGGTCAGGTTCAGCCGTTTCGCTTCCGCTCGGCGATTGGCCGCCTGTTGATGCGGATTGTCCTGGTAACAACTTCGGAGTAATGCCTCGTCTTCCGGCAACAAGCTGCTCAAATACTTATCCAAGCATTTTAGCAAGCGTTCTTTTTCCTCCTGCTCGATGTGGGGCTGAAAATTGAATTCCAATAGATTGGGGTTGACGGACAACACATCATCAAGCGGAATTTCTCTGGCAGCATGGACTTGCTGTTTGCGCCAGTATTCGTGCAACACATTTTTGGCTATGCCGTGGAGATAAACCATCGGCTCGGAATGCCGAACTTCCTCTCCGGCAGCCAATCTGCGACCGGCGCGTTCCAATGTTTCATCCGCCATTTCTTCGACAAAAAAAGAAGATGCACCACGCCCCGCAAATATCGTGATGAGTTTTCGGCGCAAACTTTGGTAACGCTGTTCAGCCTGTTTCTCATCCGTTGAAAGCCAGCGCAACAAGGCCGAATGCCAGTTGTCTACTGCTGAAGCTTCAAGGGAAGGTTCTTTCTGGTTTTGAGTTTGATGATCAAGCATCCCAATCAAATTGAGCAGAGGTGAATTTGAGGTTTGGTTTCCTGTTAGATCTGCGCTTCCAGAGTCAGATTTTTCCAGCCATCCACTGTTGCCTGCCAGCCGGGCGGAACCAGGGTCGTTGAACCATATTCAACGATAATTGCTGGCGCGGTGATTTTTGCACCGGGCAGTAGGTTTTCTCGGTCAAAGACTGTTGTTTTGCGGCGTTTATCACCTAGCCAAACCTGCGCTTCACGATCAGGCTTGGCTTTGTATCGGCGAAACGTTTTTTCTTGCTTGAGTGTGGGCTTTTCCGTAATGCCGATAGCTCGCAGCCGAACGCTAACGACTTCAACGGATTTTCGTTCGTCAGCGTGTCCGTAACGCTCGCGATGCATTTGGTGGAATCGAGCAAGCGCATCAGGACCTGCTGAGACTTCGAGTTCAAAAGACTGACCGCGATAACGCATTGCTAGCATGCGGACAAGATTTGTCCGGTCCGGCCTAAACCCTTCCGCGCGCAGATCCCTTTTGGCCTGTTTTTCCATGGCAGTGAATTCGCCTTCGATCCGCCGCAAGAGTTTGGTTTTGTCATGGGATTCCACCGCCAGCATCAAAGTCCGCGAATAATCCTTGATGACATCGGCCAGCAACACTCCCAAAGCCGAAAAGGCGCCGGGGAAAGACGGAATCAGCACACGCGGAATTCTGAGCGCAGTGGCCAAAGCCGCCGCATGCAACCCGCCTGCTCCGCCGAAACTAAGCAATGAAAACATCCGTGGGTCGTGGCCGCGCTCAACCGAAACCAGCCGCAGCGCTTGTTCCATATTGGCGTTCGCGATGCGAATGACGCCGAGCGCGGCTTGTTCGCGCGTGACCAGCTTTGACGAAGCGCGCGACATATCTTCTGCCAAACGATCCAATACAACTGCGGCGCGAAATTCATCCAGCGCCATTTCGCCCGCCAACAACCCTGATCCGGCAAACCGGCCCAAAATCAAATTCGCGTCGGTTACGGTTGGCCGCGTGCCAAAACCGTAACACGCTGGTCCAGGATCGGCTCCGGCAGATTCTGGGCCAACGCGTAACGCGCCGCCTTCGTCAACATAGGCAATTGAACCCCCGCCAGCGCCAACTGTGTGAATATCCAAAACGGGCACGGCAACGGGCAAATCGATAATCTGGGCTTCATTTGTGGTTCGCGCTTCGCCTTTGCATAACGCAACATCCGTCGAAGTTCCGCCCATATCAAAAGTGACGATGTCGCCGATTTCTGCCAATTCGGCGATGCGCATAGCGGCAACGACTCCACCGGCAGGCCCGGAAAGAATTGTGCGAACCGGTTCGCGGGCAGCGACTTCGGCGGAAATCGAACCTCCGGACGATTGCATGATTCGCAACCGAGTTTCGTCTTGTCGTTTTAACTTACGCGAAAGTCCTTCGGTCAATTTGCCGAGATAATCGCTGACTCGTGGCGCGAGGTAAGCATTGATAACAACTGTCGAAGTGCGCTCAAACTCCCTGTATTCTGGCAGAATTTTGTGGGAGGCGGAGATCGGGACGCCGAGAGGCTCTAAAGCGTCGGCGATTCTTTTTTCGTGATCTGGGTTGGAAAAAGAAAACAGCAGCGAGATGGCCACAGATTCGACTTCGGCGCGCTTTAGCTTTTTTACCAAACTGGTCAGTTCACGAACGGTTAATGGTTCAATGATATTGGCTTCGGCAGAAACTCGCTCCTTGACGCCAAATCGCAATTCGGTAGGAATCAGTGGCAAAGGCCGTCTCACAGCCAGGTTGTACAGATCAGGGCGCGCCTGACGGCCAATTTCAATTACATCTTCAAAGCCTGCGGTTGTGACCAAGGCAGTGCGAGCGCCTTTGCGCTCCAACAGCGCATTCGTGGCGACGGTCGTGCCGTGAACAATTTCTACTTCTGCTTCTGAAAAGTCTTCAAATTCTTCATTGAGAAGCTCAAGAGCCTGATCAAGACCGGTCAAGATGGCTTGTGCGGGAGCAAGTGGTGTCGAAGGAACTTTGAATGAAAGCTGGCGGTTTTTGAAAGCGACGATAAAGTCTGTAAAGGTTCCTCCAGTGTCCACTCCAATACGGAGTTGGCTGTACAACGACTTAATCTTTTTGGTCATTTTTCAGTGGTGTCGGTGACAGTCAGGCCAACACTCCTGGCTGTGATTAAATCCGTATGGGGTTTTGCCAAACTCAGTGGGAAAAAATAATGAAACCCTAGCCGGATGTTGGCGTTAAGCAGGCTTGAGTTTGCGACGATGCGTCCGGTGCGAAAGTTGCGCTCACTGGGAAACTTTCGACGGGCGCATCAAAGTTGAAATTTTATTTCCCGGCAAGCTCATGAACTTCGGCAAGGCCGATTCAAATCTTTGGTTGAATGCGAACCGACCTCACTTCGCTATAAATAACGGCGCAATCAACTTTCAAAACATCACCAAACGCGTTACCAGTCGCACTCCACATTGCGAGATGAACCATAAATTTGCAAGCAAATTGCTGCTTTTCGCAGCCTTGACTGGATGGTACAGGGCAAGCGAAGGAGCACGTTTGCCATCTGTGAATCAAGCCAAGCCTCAGGTTGTTTTCACGACTGTGCCAAAGCTGGTTACGGCAAATTTAAAACTGGGTGATGGCTCAAATTTATCTGTGCGCGGCTATGCGACCCTAACCCTTGTCAGAGCAAATGAAGATGACTCTGTAACTGGGACAATAGTTTATCGGCTGCCCGAAGATGCGCGGCAAAAAATAGCCCAATCGTCCCAACGCAAATTGGCCGACATCCCGCCCATCATTACCCAAAAAGATATAAAGGCGAATTTTCGACGAGGCACAGCATGTCCCTTGGTCAGATTACAGGTTTCGGCAAATGACACTGTGGTAGCAGGCGCGTCAGTGCATTTTGACACCTTGATGCTGGACATCAATGAAACGCCCAATCAGATCAATCAGTTATTTTGCAGTTGGACGCGTCAAATAAACGCCAAACGTTCCCACTTAGGAATTATTGCTGCGATCAATCGGCTTATTACGGTTGAATAGGATGATGTTGAAAATAAATTGGCGAAACCGTAAGCTGTTCGCTCTTGAAGCCCAAAGTTGCCCTTAACTCACAACCATTCCGAACCCGAATCGTCTATCTCAAGTTGGTTTTGATCTGAATAGAAGATCGGTCGTCCCCCTTGAATCTCAAATCACGTTTTGGAGGTAAAAACATAAATATATGAACACCAAACTTTCGAAAGTTATCTTTGCCTTTGTTTGCTTGCTTGGGCTTAGCTCCATTGCCAGCGCACAAGCGCAGCCGACTTACACGCCTAAAAAAGTTGCCTTTACGACTGCGCCAAAGCTGGTCATTGCCAAACTGAAAAGTGGCGAAGCGGATGTTTATGATGTTCGCGGCAAGGTTTCTTTCACTGTGACAGCAGGCAATTCCGATGACACGGTTGCTGGCACGCTCACGTATGCGATTCCGGATGATGCGCGTCAGAAGATCGCTTCCATGTCTGGCAAAGCCGTCAACGCTGTTCCTGCCAACATTACCAGAAATGACATCATTGCTTCTTTTCAAAAAGCCACTGCGCCGCCAATTCTGCATCTAGAAATTAATGCGATGGATATTGATGTGGCGGGCGTCAAAATGCGGTTCAGCCGTATCGTGTTGGACATCAACGCCAGAGAAAGCAATTTGCCGGATTATTCGGTTCAGGAAATGGAAGCCTTGTTCACGGTCTGGGCCAAGCAAATTAACGCTGGCCGTTCACGCAGAGGCATCATTGCCAGATTCAACAAAGTGGTCAACGGTGAGCCAGACTAATTACCGTCTAACTAACTTCAGCTTTTAAACTTAATTGAGTTTGTAGTTGAAGCTGCGTAATCTGCGCAAGAATCAGGCAGTTGGCTGCGTTCGGCCACCCGTATTCCGGGTTGCCAATAAATCCGCAAATGCGGTCTGGACGTATGCCAACTGCCGAACTGTTTTTATGTTGATCCGATTTCACAAATTGATTTTGTTTCTCTGCATCTATGCGCCGGCGGTTCAGCCTGCTGTGGCGACTGCTTCCGCGCGCCTACACCGAGGCGTACAACGTGTTTCAGTCAGCGGATGGATGGAAAACAACGATGGAAAATTGCGGTTGGCATTGACAAACAATTCGTCAAAAGCGTTTAGCGGCATAGCCCGAATTAGCCTGGGCAGTAATGAAGAGCAAAAAGAAGTGGGTGAGGTTTCGATTACGCTTTCTGCGAAAGAAACCAGCTTGCTGCAAGTCAACGGAGCTATTCCTACAGGCGACCATTACACATTGGCGATTTATGATCGCTTTGGGGGACGGTTATTTTTCAGAATCGCCCCGCTTCGCCAAATCTCCGATCCGACGCCTGCCGCTGTTGTCACAATTACGCCGGTGCAACAGCAACGCTCCAAAGCTGGAACTTCGACTTCCCTAAATAATGTGGCATCCGTTCCTGCCGCAAATTCAAATAGCTCGGATGAATTTGCGATTGCTGCAACGCAAGTTCAGGTCAAAACAAGGTTGTTGGCCAGTGAAGATGGCGGAGATTCCTTCACACTTTTTTTTGAGCTTCGATCGCAGAAGTCGGTAAATACGGCGATACTTGCCATTACCGCAGCCAAGTTGAGAGATCAAAAACAGATCAGCATTAATCCTCAGGCAAACGTTGAGTTCAAATTGCCGGATTCGCTGGAAACCGACAAAGTCAATTATGTGTTGACTGATAAGGCTGGCCGAATACTGGCCAAAGGGGAACTGAATCTTCTGAAATTGATGGATGAAGATTCCGTGACCGTAAGCGACATTCGAACGGATCGGTCTTCCTATCAATCGGGCGAAACGGTTCGAGTAACCGCCAAGTTGGACGGCAAGTCTCAAAGTGGTTATCGTTTTGAAGTTTCCGTCAGAGACGGAGTAAGCCAAACTCTTTTTCGAGATCAGAAAGTTGTAGGTAAAGACGAAAGCCTGCTGAACTCGCTGGAATTTGCATTCATATTGCCCAATAGCCTTTCATCGCCAATCGTTTTTGAGTTCCGAATTTTCGATGCTGAAACCGGATTGCTTTTTGATTCTGGCGAACGTGAAATCCCTCTAGCTCCCGCAAAACCATAAACCCAAGACTTGTAAAAACTTTTGGCTGAGTTGACAGAAAGATTGCGTGTGAAGCGATGATGTGAGTAAAATGATCGCCGAGTCGTCCCCGCACCAACAGTCACACTGGATCCAGCTAACAAGTCAATTACTGATTTAGCAGGTCTGAAACAGGTTTTTTTTTCTAAATTTTAGTCAAGTTTTCCGCCTATGCGGGACTCTCGAAGGGGGTTACGATGTCAAAGAACTCTTTTTTGCGCCCAATAGTTCTTGCGGTCTCCTTCATGCTGTTGTTTCTTGCTTTGGTTTCTGCACAGCAAAACACCCAGCAGCAAGGTGGTGAAAGTAAGGAAAGGCAGGAAGATAAATCCTCGCCTCAACAAGCTCAAAATCAGCAATCTCCGCAACGTCCCACAACTAAACCTTCTGATGGGACTCAACAAAAGCTGCCAACTGATGTAGTCAACACCGAACTTGTGTCGTTGACCATTACTGTGACCGATCCTTATAACCGGCTAGTCACCGGGCTGGATAAACAGCACTTCGAAATCTTCGAAGATAAGGTCAAACAGGAAATCACACATTTTAGCGACGATGATGTGCCGGTGAGTTTGGGAATTGTCTTTGACGTGTCCGGCAGCATGAAAGGGAAGCTGGATCGCGCACGTGATGCGTTAAAGGCTTTCATTCAGACCAGCCACAATGATGACGATTTCTTTTTGGTTGGCTTCAATCAGCGGGCTAATTTGCTGGCAGAATTTACCGACGGTGACTCTCTTTCGAATAAGCTCCACTTGGTTGATCCTAAAGGGCAAACTGCCGTTTACGATGCTGTTTACCTGGGCATTGAAAAAGTGAAACAGGGCCACCATGACAAACGTGCCTTATTGTTGATTTCTGACGGCCAGGACAATTCATCGCGTTACACCTACGGCGAACTTCGCAAGCTTCTGAAAGAAGCAGGGGTGCAGATTTATTGCATCGGAATCGTGGAAATGGGAGGTGGTTCTGGCGGTGCCCTCGATATGCAGGGACAAGGAATTTTAGAAGAAATTGCTCAGGTTACGGGCGGTAAGGCATTCTTTCCACGTACAGCGGCGGAGTTGGAAGATCAAACTACTCGCATAGCTTTGGAATTGCGTCATCAGTACAGCATTGGTTATATGCCGACGAACATCAAAAAAGACGGCCAATGGCACAAGATCAAGGTTAATGTAAAACAGCCGAGAGGGTTACCCACATTGAAGGTGCAACACAAAGAAGGGTATTACGCTGTAACGACTCAAAAATAAGTTCCGGATTCAACTTTGAAGGAAAAAGATGAGGAGTGAAGCAATGCTTCACTCCTCATCTTTTTCATCAGAATCATTTTCAGATGATTCGTCATCCGCATCATCTTTTTTCTTTTTCCCTTTACCCTTTTTTTCTTTGCCAAAGCTGGCTACAGCTTCGTCTTCGGTCTTATGGCTTTCAATCAAATCCAGTAATTGAGTGATTTTTAGTGCACCATAAACGCGGTCTGTCACACCAACCAGCTTAAGCACGCCACCGGCTTCTGAGGTTCGCTTAAAGGCTCGAACGATTTCGCCGATTCCCATACTGTCAATGATGGGCACTTCAGTCAGGTTTAAGAGGATTTTGGCAGTCCCGGCCGATAAGACTTTGTCTACCAGCATTTGCAGTTGAAAACCGCCCTGTCCTTTAATGAACTTGCCGCGCATATCAAGCGACGCGATTGTCCCAACGTAATGAATTCCGATAGTCAGCATAAATAGGGATTGTTGATCAGTTTCTGATAGCGGATTGCGAAAAAGTTCCTGAGGACGACAAGTATCTTATTGCTCTTTAAGTCTTCAAGTCTGCCATCAACGATCTAACAAAAGCGAAGATGACGGCAAATTTCTATTCGCAATTCAGGAAAAAGCAGGCGCATTTTACCTGACAATGCTTCAAGTTACCATCATGTTCAGGCAATCCTGAAAACGTTCGGCAGGAGTTTCAGGCAATTTTTTTCGGTAATGAATCCACTTGCCAGACAGACAGTCGGCTGCTTAACATGCGGCGCGTTTGGAAATCGCGTATCACCTCAAACGAACTTTGCGGTAGTTCCATCAAGCAATCTGACAATCAAGCAGGCTAACGAACAAAATCCGAGCCTGAAGTTTATCCCAACAATTCGACAATAATCTTTTGCAAATTATGAAGCTGCCCTCAATTCTTAACCTGATGACCGATGATCTGGCGATTGACCTCGGCACTTCGCGCACGCGTGTTTTTGCCCGTGGACGAGGGATTGTGGTCAACGAGCCTTCACTGCTGGCTTATGACACTCCGTCGCAAGAGGTCGTCGCTGTTGGCTTGGAGGCGCTTGAGTTGGAAGGCCGCGCTTCGGGGGACATTCAGATCATTAGTCCGCTGAAGGATGGCGTTGTTGCCGATCCGACTTTTGCCGGGAAATTGCTTGAACATTATCTTCGCAAAGCGCGTGATGGCCGATCTTCAATTTCTCGGCGAGTGTTAGTTTCGATCCCGGCTGACGCGAGTACGGTGGAACATCGCGCCCTGTATTATGCGGCCAAAGAAGCAGGTGTCGGAAATGTCCACTTTGTGAATAAAGGCATCGTGGCAATTCTAGGGTCAGGAGTTGACCCGGATGATCAGCGAGCAACATTGGTTGTGGATGCAGGAGCAGGAACAACCACCATCGCAGCAATGGTTCATAATCATTTGATTTTTACACGCACAATCCGCGTTGGCGGAAATGATATGGATCTGGCCTTAATTGACATGATCAAAGCCAATCACAGCATATTGGTTGGCCCGCGCACAGCCGAGCGAGTGAAGATCGAATTGGGCTGTGCTGTTCCGCTGGATCAGGAAAACACAACGATGGTTAAAGGTCGCTCGACCATCGGCGGCAATCCTGAGATGGCTGTCGTAAATAGCATCGAAATCCACGAAGCGATTGAACCTTTGGTGAGCCGCATCGTCAATGCAGTTCAAGACGCATTGGAAGCCCTGCCGCCCGAAGCTTCAGGCGACATTTACGACCGTGGAATGATCCTGGCTGGCGGAGCATCGTTGCTGGCTGGTTTGGATGAACGCCTTTCAAAAGAAACTGAACTCGCCGTCCAACTGACCGAAAGCCCTCAGCGAGCAGTGATTCGCGGCCTTGGGCTGCTGTTCGAGAACCCACTTGCACTGCGCCGAGCAATCATCAAGTCAGAATCGTGACTCTAAAGACTTTCCAACAGCCATACGAAGATTGGCCGATACCAAACATCCTTCTGACACGACTTATTGCGACACTGTGCCCATCAGCTAAGGCACGTTGAACTTGGCGTGAGGGTTTGATACCGCCGTGATAATAAAAACGTACCTTTCTGGCCAAAAGAACGTGGCGCCATTGGCGCAAAAATGCCGCGCACTTCATCAACGACGGAATCACGCGAAGCGCTTGCGGGTTGAATAAATTGCTTTGGCCAGGATTGCCTTGCGATCCATAACGCCTCCACCGAAACCTTGGCGATGCAACTGCATTCGTCGCATCAACGCTACTTCATCAAGCGGTTTTTGACTTCCCACAATTTACCGGGCCTGGCAGTGTTTCAGGCTTAAATTTTGGGATGAAACTTTAACCAAGTCCTCACTTTTCGCCCGGACGGGGTGTGCTATATAATTCTTCCCGTCGTTCAAGCCTCTTGCAGTTTCGGTGCGCTGAGTTTGGACGGGTGATCGGTTCCATCAGCGAATCGTCTGGTATAGAAGGCAACAACGTTTTGAAAGAGGGTTTGATCGGCACAGATTCCAGTAGTAATTGATGAGGTGCGATCTTCAGGCGTTTAAGCAACTCTTCTCATCCTAATGTACAAATTCTTTTCGCCGCCTGCGGCAGCCGCGAGAAGCACTTCTGCGCGCCTCAACCGTCAACGAATGTCATCATCTTAAGAGTAAAAACTTCTGGCGCGTTTGCTCACTCGCACGCGACAGCTTCGATTAGTACCTCGCACTGGCGTCTTTGCCGGTGCGTTTCTGTTTTGCGGGAGGTATTTGTTCGATGAATGGCAGAGTCTTGGTTCTAAATTCGACTTATGAGCCGATCAACGTCTGCACAACCCGGCGTGCAATTGTGTTGATTCTGAAAGGGCTGGCGCGGACTGAAGAGCGCCACGAAAAACTTTTCAATTCAGCTCGAAGCTCGCTTCACGTGCCATCGGTTATTCGGCTAACGGATTACAAACATATCCCCTTTGAGCGCAAAAGCCTTTCGCGTAAAAACATTCTGCTTCGCGATCATTACACCTGCCAATACTGCGGCAAAGTTTTCAATCCTGCTGACCTGACACTGGATCATGTCGTTCCTCGTTCGCGTCACGGCTCTTCCAACTGGGACAATTTGGTGGCTTGCTGCAAGCGTTGCAATAATCGCAAAGGCAATAAGTTGCCGGAAGAAGTAGGCATGAAATTGCTAAAGCGCCCGCAATCGTTCAGCTTGCATGTCAATCGGCAAATTATGCGGTATCTGGGACGTTCAGACGAAAATTGGAGAAAGTATCTGTTCTATTGAGCTTTACTGATCTTGCCTTGCCTCATTTTGTCGTAGCTTCTCGCCTAGCGCGCCAAATTTCGATGACCGCAGGCATTACCGAGATGATGATGATGGCGAAAATCACCAGAGTGAAATTGCGTTTGACAATAGGGATTTCTCCGAAAAAATAGCCCGCGTATGTGAAGCCAGCAATCCACACAATTCCGCCTATGACGTTATAAAGCAAAAACTTTCCATAACTCATTTTTCCAATTCCGGCGACGAAAGGTGCAAAGGTGCGAATGATCGGCATAAAGCGAGCAATAATAATCGTTTTGCCGCCGTACTTTTCGTAAAACTCGTGAGTGCGCTCCAGATATTTGCGGTTCAGCCAGCGCGAACTTTCGCTGGAAAAAACCTTTGGCCCGATAACTTTGCCGACCCAGTAATTGACTGTATCGCCAAGGATTGCTGCGATGCTGAGCAGCACAACAACCAAAAAGACGTTGAGTTCGCCTTTGGAAGCTAAGGCACCAATTGCAAACAGCAGTGAGTCGCCAGGCAAAAATGGCGTCACGACCAATCCGGTTTCGGCGAAGATAATCAGAAACAGGATGGCGTAGGTCCAAGATTGATACTGGCTGACGAGTTCGACTAGGTGTTTGTCCAGGTGAAGGAGAAGGTCAATAAAGTGTTTTATCAATTCCATTTAGATATAAGTTGTTCGCAAGCGTTGGGAAAAGGAGCGACAGGATAAGCCAGACGACGCAATTGCTCAAAGCAGTAAGACGAGTTGAGGAAATCTTCAAATAAACTCAGTTGCTGCTCTGGCCAGGGTTAATACGCCAATACTCCTGGCGCCGCCCTTAAGAAGTGTCTGTGCGATTTCGTTTGCCGTGCTGCCCGTCGTCATCACGTCATCCACCAGTAACAAGGTTTTGTTTTCAATCAGACGAGGCGCACGGACCCGAAATGCTTTTTCCAGTGAACGCGCTCTCTCTTGCGTTTTCATTCCGGCCCGATGCCTTTCCGTATGTTTGGCTCGAATCAAACTTGCGGCATCAACCCGTAAGCCTGTGATGGTAGCCAGTTCATTGGCAATCACTTCTGCCTGGTTAAAAGTTCGTTCGGCCAATCGGTCAGGATGTAGTGGAACGGGGACGATGGATTCATACTGGTGAGTTTCTTGAAGGATTTCTGCCGTCGCTTTCAGCAGGCTAAACAACCGGCCGGAAACCTGAGGCCGACTTTTTAGCCGCAGCACACTTTCCCGTAGCGCTCCTTCGTAAACTCCACAGGCACGCGCAATGCTAAATACAAAATCATTGCAACGCCCGCAATGCCGAGTTTCAGACAGATTTGTTTGTGGCAGAGGCTTCAACGGCAAGCCACATTTTGCGCAGAAATTATTCTCAAGTCTGATTCGTCCGATCTTTTGTTCGACAGCCAGCCAGCAATGGCTGCAAGCCACACCATCAATCCACGATTCGATCATCTTGCCGCAGACGCGGCATTCAACCGGAAACAGCATCGCCAACGTCGCGTCGCGCACTGATGACGATGCTGTTTCCAGCCGTGAACGAATTGCCAAACCGAAGCTTGAGATCATTGGAGAAGTTACTTGCCAACACTGACGCTTTCAGTTGCCAGAATATCGTGATGATAGTTAATCAAAACGCGTTTTGGTTTTTGATCCAGTCTAACCTTGAATTCATTTGTCGTTGAATTTCCCTGCACTGGAATCGAGCCAAGCTTTATGACCTTCCCGCCATCAAAATCCAGGTAAACTGGCACGGCCATTCGGAACGGGGCAGAAACGTCACTTTGTGTGACTTTGCCGGTCAATAATGTTTTGCCGTCACTTTCCTGTGTCAGTGAATAATCCAGTCGGTAGCGGGGAACTTCAGTGCCATAAACCCATTGAAGAAAAAACCAGTTCATCGTCTTGTCGCCACCCAAATCCATTGTGGGCAGCATGTGTTTTTCAACGATCGCCTTGAATGATTCAGTCGAAGCATTTTCGTTGAAATGGGTTTTGACGAAATCCTGCATCATCACGATGAACTTTTGATCGCCGGTCTGGCGGTCGTACATCATCCAGCGCAGCATATGCAGAACATAACCGCCTTTGGGATAAACCAGTTTTTGATAAGCGCCGGGGCTTTTGGAGGTGTTGAGCCGCAGCCCCGTCCAAAGCGGCCCGACATCGGTTGGGCGGCGTCCAAACTGATCTTTTTCCAGAATCGTTTTGCGGCTTTGCTCCCAGAAGTGTAGATACTTGTCCAGCTTCGGCTCCGTAGCTTGAAGATACAAGGCGGCAGAAAAATCAGCGAAGCCTTCGCTTAACCATTGATCGTGAAACGATGCCCAGCCAACCACATGTCCCCACCATTGGTGCGCAACTTCATGTGAAGTGACTTCCTGAATGAAATCCGTGAAGCCGGAATTCAGACCAATCAACTGCCAGCGTTGTGTTGAATCCAGGTAAGCGCTCAGCGGCAGATAAACCAAACTCGGCCAAGATTGACCGAAATTGAAATCGGGTTGCTGTGTAATGGCAATGCGTCCATAGGGAGCAGGCGAAAACCAATGATTGAAAACGCGAATTGAGTTTTGCGCTTCGATCATTGTGTTGTCCATCAACCTGGAAGGAGCCATGCCGTTGACGCCAGAGCCTTTCAAATAGTCGGGCACCTCGGTAGTGGCATACCCTTCAATCTGGTAACCCGATTTATCATCAACCACGCTTTTCTTTTTGAAGCTGCCGTAATTGAAGCCCGCGACCGCCAACGGAATTTCAGACACCCATTGGGTCACGGCAAAATCTTCTTCCTTCGCTTCTTTGACCAATTTGCCGTTACTGACCAGCGTGTACTTGCTCGGCACTTTGAACGTCAGATCAAAAGTCGCACGGTCAGTGAAGGCGTTGACGCTCGGGTACCAACTGGTTCGCGCGCCCACGTAATAGCTGCCGCCTCCTGCGTTTTCCAAAACCTTTTCGCCGCCGTATTCGATGGTCATTTTGTACTGGCGACCTTTGACGGTTGCGTTGGGCAGAATCGCGTAAAACGCGCTGTCGTCATTTTTCTTTTCCTGAACGAAATGGATGTCGTTTCCGCCCATCGTCACGCGGGTAACGCGCAAAGTGGGCAACAACGCAAAGTTGATGACCCGGTCGCCATCTGCCAGAGCTTTAAAAGTTATCTCAGCGCTAGCGGTTAGTTTTTCGCCGCGAATGGCCGTTTCGATTTTGTAATGTTCGACATCAAAAATTCGTTTGTCTTCGCCTGATCCAGCCTTGCCGCTTTTCAGTTCGCTTTCCTGATGCGCCAGATAAAGTATGCCTTCTTCTTTTCCCTGCGGATCAAGGTGAATCAGCGCTACTTCTTCCGGCGCAGGCAAGCTGGTCATCGCTCCGTCAGGTCTGATCAGAAAACGCAGATCGTTGTACTTTTTGCCAGAAATGTAGGCGTTAAACATTGGGGAGCGTTTGGGGTTATACAAACCATTCAGCAATTCAGCTTCGATGTTTTCGACGTCTTCGCCGGACAGCATTGCCTCAACCATGCTGCGCGGAGTGTCGGTGTTTCGCCGCATGCGTTTCTGAAAATCGCGCAACGCATCGGCAGCGCGAGCGTCGGCTGAACCGGCTTGTCCTTGTTTTTTGATTTCTTGGTAAGTGTCGTCAGTGAAGGTGAAAACAGCGCGCCCAAAGGAGTCGTTGAAAGCTTCTTTGCCAGTCAGAAATTTCAGGTAATCCTGTTCAACCCAGAACGTTGGCGTCAGGCTAATTTCGCCCTCTCCTGTGAACACTCCCACTGCCGTGCGTCCAAGCACAGGCGTCAGAAAGCTGACAGTACCGCTTTTCAGCGTAATGACGCTCAAATCCCGCTTGAGCACCAGATTACTGACGGTGAAGCTTTCTGCGATTTGACCATCGCGCAATGCTCGATAGCTCGGATCAGTGTTTGGCGCAATTGAGCCTTTTGCGCCAACAGTCAGTTCGGCCTTGGTTTCAGCAATTTCCAGTTTGATTTCAAGCGAAGTGGTTTTGCCGGTTTCGATGTTGATTGTCTGTTCCGCGGTTTTGAAGCCAGCACGTGAGACGCTGATCTTGTAGCTGCCTGACGAAAGACTTTCGATTTTGAATTTGCCTTCGCCATCGGTAATCGCATTGCGCGTTTCGCCACTCACTTCATTACGAACTGAAATTTGAGCGCCGACGATGACAGCATTCTTGGGATCTTTGACGCTACCGGAAATTCCACCAGTTTGTGGCTGAAAAGAACTGGCGTTGAAAGGGGCGATACTTAAACTGCAAAGCAAAAAGGATGCGACGATCAGATTTCGTTTCATTCAGGTTTCCTCCATGGCTGGTTAAAACTCGGTTTAGAAAACTTTCCAGAAATCAATGATTAGGGCGGCTGGGTTGGTCGAAGTTTGAGAATATCACAGGCTTAAACTGATACAATCTTAATTTTAGCTTTACAAAAGCAGAAAGGGCGATGGAGTAAATCCATCGCCCTTTCGTAGAAGACTATCGTTTTGTTTAACTTAAAGGTCAGTAACGATACCGATCGTTCTTCGCTTTCTCGCGGTGGTAAATGTAACCGCCTGCGGCTCCGATACCGGCACCAATCAATGCACCTTTCTTTCCACCAATCACAGCGCCACCCAAAGCTCCGACGCCAGCACCAATGCCCGTACGCTTAATTGCTTTGCCAGTTGTGTCCTCGCGATCGCGATAACCATAATCGTTATAGTTGTAATCGCTGTCGCGGTAGTCGCGGCTGCGGTTGTTCACGACTCTATAGTCTCTGTCGCGATAATCGCGGGTGCTGTAAACCGACCGCGAATTGTTGTCGCGAGTGCGGCACCGAGTTTGAGCCATTGTTTCAGGAGCTGCCAAAACGAAGAACACTCCCAAAGCCAAAATTGCCAGAAACAGGTTTTTATTCATTTTCAACATCTTTCCTCCTTGGAGCTGCTTCGAATCAGAAGCCGCCACTTACCGTAAATTTGTTATCCGTTATTGGTTCTAATCTCAGAATCGCTTAGAGAACCAACAAGAGCGACTAAATACTTAACAAGTAGCGTGCCGTGACAGGTGAATGAAAGAGAATTTCTGGAAGTGGCTGAAAAACAAGTGCTTATGGAGTGGAGAATCTTCAGGGCTAAAAACCTAAAGGGATTATTTGCCATCCGATGAACCCTTTCGGTATGCCTTGGTGATAAGGTTTGCGGCAAATGGGGTAACACTTCTTTAGGGCTATTTCTTGGTACGACGAACTTCCAACTCCATCTGAAAAGTCAACATTAGAAACCACATCTTCCAATCGCTGCAAAAGGACCAAAAAGGATACTTGAAAGTTGCCGGTTTGTTGTGCTCAATGAAAAAATGGCCAACCCAAGCGAAGCCATAACCGAGAATTAAACCCGCTGCCAGAAGCCACCCGCTACCCATCACAAATGTCATCGCCAAGCAGATTAATCCAAGACTGCTGCCGGTGAAATGCAAAATGCGGTTTACTGGATGCGAATGTTCACGAACGTAATGTGGCCAGAAATCTTCGAAACGATTCAAGTGCTTTTCGTCATTCGATTGACTCATAAATTCTCTAGTTTTGTTGTAATCGTAAACTGAACTTCGCGCTGGATTTTACCTCAATCATAACTACATGTTTCAAACAACGTGGCATATCATAGCCTCGATTTTTCCCCAGGGACTTCGTCAAATTATGGCTAACGTAAAATCATTAAGTTTGCTGCTTGGTTTAGTCGCTGTTCTTGTAATCACCGTGGCTTTTTCAGCAACGGAATCGGGGACAGGGTTGTGGCGCTGGCAGAATCCGCGGCCTCAGGGGAACCCGCTATATGCTATTCAATTTAGCGATGCTCGCCGAGGTATTGCAGTCGGGCGCGACGGCGCGATTCTGCAAACTGCCGACGGAGGCAAAGAATGGGAATCGGCGCGCAGTCCCGTCAACACTCCGATTTATGGGCTTGCTGTAGTGGGAAAAAAAGCCTGGGCTGTGGGTGCCCGCGGAGAAATCCTTTGCTCTGAAGATCGCGGCGACAACTGGCGAACGCAAAAAAGCGGGACGAAAAAACATCTTTTCGCCGTTTGGTTCACTGATGAACGGTACGGGTGGGCGGTTGGCGTCGAAGGGTTGATCCTGGCAACTAACAATGGCGGTGAGCGCTGGACTGAGCAGAAAAGCAACACGACAAAACAATTGCTCGGTGTGGCATTCAGCGATGACAAAACCGGTGTGGCTGTCGGCGTGGAAGGAACCTTGCTCACAACAAGCAATGGCGGCGCTTCGTGGCAGGCTAAAAATCAAACGTCATCCGCGAATTTGCTTCGAGCTTTCGTTGCTGCACCAAATCAATTTTGGGTAGTCGGCGCAGCAGGAACGATTCTGCGCAGTGAAGACGGCGGAACAACGTGGACGGCACGGTCAAGCAATTCGTCGAGCAATTTGCATTCGATCACATTCATCAATGAAAAACAGGGTTGGACGTGCGGCGCTGATGGCACGATTCTTCGCACAGAGGATGGTGGTTCGACGTGGAGCGCGCAATTGTCCAACAGCGCGCAACTGCTTAGCGCAATTTGCTTTGTGGACGATAAAACCGGCTGGGCGGCAGGCGAAGGCGGTGTCATTTATTCGACAACTGATGGCGGAGAGAAGTGGTCGCCACAGACCGACGGCGTGAAGGAGATGTTTAACGCCGTCAGTTTCGCCGATGCGGAACACGGATGGGTTGTCGGAATGAACGGCAGCCTTATGGCGACAACCGACGGCGGAAAAACATGGCGGACACAAACTTCCAATGCGATTACAAATCTGCGCGGAGTCAGCTTTGCAGACCCGCAAAACGGCTGGATCATTGGCGAGCGCGGAACAGTATTGCGAACTTCGGACGGTGGCGCTTCCTGGCAAGTGAAACCGCTGACATCACAGCTTGATCTGCACGCAGTAACTTTCGTTTCGCCAACAGAAGGTTGGGTCGTTGGAGAAGAGGGCTTGATTCTGTTCACGAAGGATGGCGGCGATACGTGGACAGCGCAAAAGTCCAACAATCGTTTCTGGTTGGAGTCCGTCATGTTCCTTGATTCCAAAACAGGCTGGGCGGTAGGGGAAGCGGGAAGCGTCGTTCACACAACAGACGGCGGCGCTACCTGGAAGCCACAGGAAAGCGGCACGCGCCGATGGCTTTATTCCGTCTGCTTTGCCGACGCAAAAACAGGGTGGGCCGTTGGAGAAGACGGATTGATTTTGCGCACAACTGACGGCGGAGAAAATTGGACAGTTCAGATCAGCAATGTGCCGAGCAATTTACTCGGCGTGAAAGCCACGACAGCGAAACGAGTCTGGGCAATTGGCTTAAACGGGGTCATTCTGCAAACCGAAGATGGCGGCAGACACTGGCAACGCGATGCCAGCAACACGACCACTCCATTGCGAGCGGTTACATTTCACGGTGACAACGGCTGGGTCGTTGGACGCGATGGAGTGATCTTGCGCTACGCCGGCAAAAACGCTGGCGAGCTACGAACGATTCTTGGGAAGTAGTCCGAAAGTCCATTTCAACAGAAGGAAAAATGATGAAGCATTCAATGCATAACTGGATGAGGCCGGAACCGATTGAAACCACGCTCGAACGGCTGCACCGGTTTGGTTACGACAGTATAGAAATCAGCGGTGAGCCGGATCGTTACAACTGGGAAGAAGTCCGCGGGTTGATAGACAAATATGAAATTGAATGTTGGGGCGGCGTGACGCTGATGTTTGAAGGCCGCGACCTGATTCATCCGGACAAGTATGTCCGAGTCGGCACGATCGCTTACATGAAAGATTGCATTCGCATGGTCAAAGCTTTACGCGGCCAGATGTTTTGCATTGTTCCGTCCGTCGTTGGCAAGGTGAAGCCACTGGCTTCAGCCGCGGAAGAGTGGAAATGGGCGGTGGAAAGCTTGAAAGAAGTTGCGGCGTTTGCCCAAGACAATGGCATCAAAACCGGAATTGAACCGCTCAATCGGTTTGAAACCTACTTCATCAAACGCCACGACCAGGCGCTGCGGCTGGTTGAAGAAGTCGGCCACGATATGCGCGTGGTGCTTGACGCATTTCACATCAACATCGAAGAAGAAGATTGGCGGCAGGCAATTCGCAATGTGGGCAGCCGTTTGCTGGATTTTCATGTGGCTGACAATAACCGCAAACCTTGTGGGCAAGGACGCTACGATTGGGCTGAGGTTGTTGGCATTTTGAAAGAAATCAATTACCAGGGGCCGATGACGGCGGAATTTGTGCTGCAAATGGATCGCACTCCACTGGCCAGTGAAGGGAAAAGTGTCAGCGAGATCGAAGTTTCTGCCGCCGACCTGAAATTTATTCAAGAACATGGGTCAGGCTTGATCAGTGCTGCCGAATATGACGCCTGTGTCGAGGCGAACATCAAACATCTGAAAGCCGCCGGAGCATGAGCCGATTTACACAAACCGCAAACGAAATAGCTCATCGTGGCTGGGCAGTGATAAAAGATTTTCTGCCACGGGAAGATACCGCCGCATTGCGCGCTGAAGCGGAACACCTGTGGCAGTCCGAAGATTTTCGTAAGGCAGGGACGGGGCGTTTGGGCGGGTACGCCATTCGCCCAAACGTACGCAGCGATCATATTCGCTGGTTGGAACAACAACCGGCAACCGACGCGCAGTCACATTATCGCGAAGTGATCGAAGAGTTGCGGCAAGAGTTGAATCAGGAATTATTTCTCAGCTTGTCCACGTACGAAGCGCACTTTGCCGTTTATCCGGCAGGCGCGTTTTACCAAAAACACCTTGACCGGTTTAACAATGCCGACGAACGAACCATCTCTTGTACGTTTTACCTGAATGAAAACTGGCAGGAAGAATACGGCGGGCAATTGCGGCTATATTTGCCAAATAGTCATGTGGATGTGTTGCCCAGGGCCGCAACCTGTGTGCTTTTCCGAAGCGACACGTTTTTTCACGAAGTTCTGCCAGCGACTGAAACCAGATTCAGTTTGACCGGATGGTTTCGGCGTCGATCGCTGAAGCTGGTTTAAAGTTATCTGAATAAATCTCGATCTTTGGGTCTGATCAGTTCCTTGGCGCTGCCGTCGCTATGCTCAAAGTAATAGCCACGAAGCACCACCACGGGAATGCGCGACGCCTTTCGCATCAACAATCCTGTCGAAGCCGCAATTTCATCTGCTACCGCCAAAACAGTTGCCGACAACTCTTTGCCATGGTCGTCATGCTGGCCGCGAAAATCTTTCATCGGCTTCATGCCAGCGACCCCAATGGCAACGTTGGTCAGGCCTTCGCGCCAGGGACGGCCAAACGTGTCGGTGATGATTACTGCGACGTTTGCTTTCAACCGCTCAGCCAGCCGAGTCTTCAACAGCAACGCTGAATCATCTGGCGCAACAGGTAACAATGCTACCCAATCCTTTCCAGCCACATTTGATCGGTCAACGCCGGCATTGGCGCAAATAAAACCGTGTTTGGTTTCCGTCACCAGCACATGGCCATCCATTCGGATGATGTTGGACGATTCGCCGAGAATGACTTCCACCAAACGCGGATCGCGGTTTTGTTTCGAGGCAATTTCCAGCGCCAACGCTGATGGCGTGACCGATTCCAGATTGACCAGGCGACCTTCCGCCTTGGAAATGATTTTTTGCGCGACAACAACAATGTCGCCATCGGCCAGCTTGAACCCCTGTGTTTCAAGCGCGCGGCTAATCAACCAAGTCAGGTCGTCACCGGGGCGAATTTCCGGAATTCCGCGAACGGCAGTTAGTTGAATGTCTGAATATGATTTGGAGTTCAAAGGTGTCGGTTTTCTCCTGCTCTGAGTAACGAAACGAACGGTATGCTAATGGCTGGCACGATGCCTGACAAGCAGCGCTTGCGGCTAAGCAGAGGCAGTGCAAAAATTCGCTCGCTCGTCCGAATCGGTTTTCACACCAAAACAGGAGCTTTCATGAAATCAGTTAGCCGTTTCGCCGCAATTATTCTCCCTTCGTTTTGCCTGACTTTCCTTGTTTTGGCTCAGACATCACAAAAACCGGAAATCGTTTCACCACTCGGAGTTAAACACTTTGCCAGCACAGACGAAAAAGGCGAAGTTGCCGCCGCCGAAGCCAAGCTCACCGCCGATCCGAAAAACATGGATTTGCTGATCGCACTTGGCAGAGCGCAGGCAAATATCTGGCGATACAATGATGCAATTGAAACCTACACGCGCGGCATCAAGCTCGCTCCGAGCGACTGGCGGCTCTATCGCCATCGTGGCCACCGTTACATCTCGACCCGCCAGTTCGACAAAGCCCTGACCGATATGCAGCAAGCCGTGAAACTCAACGACAAAGATTTCGACATTTGGTATCACCTGGCGCTGGCTCATTACCTGAAAGGCGAATTTGGCAAAGCCGCCGAAGCTTACGAACGTTGCCGCCAAGTGGCCGAAGCCGATACAACGGACAAGCGCGATGATTCGGTCATTGCCGTTTCCGACTGGCTGTATATGACTTATCGGCGAATGGATAAACCGGCGGAAGCAGCGAAAGTGCTTGAACGCATCACATCCGACATGAAGGTCAAAGAAAACAAGTCGTACTTTGACCGATTGCTGTTTTACAAAGGCTTGAAGAAGGAGAGCGACTTGGTAAATGTTGAAAAGGCTACGGATTTGGAGATCGCGACAGTTGGTTACGGCCTCGGCAATTGGTATCTGTGCAACGGTAATCGCGCAAAGGCCGAAGAGCTTTTCCGTCGGATTGTCTCAGGCAAGTACTGGCCCGCGTTCGGCTTCATCGCGGCAGAAGCCGAACTTGTCAGAAAGAAGTGAAGATTTATTTGGGTGAGCCTGCCGCAATCGGTGCGCTTGTTGTCCAAGCCGTCCACCATAAATCCCTCAACATTTGCGCCCCGGCAGCCAAACGTTCGCTGACGAATTTTTTATGTTCGGGCGAATTGTTGGTGGCGCTGAACTGTTCTTTTTTGTCCAGAATGTAGAGCGGTTCGACCAGCTTGTTTGACGCTTTCAGGTAACCCCACAACTCTTCACGCGGCTTTTCGATCACGCGGGCGTTGCCGTTGACCAGCGGCAGCACGTCATCTAATTGAATCCTTCCATTGACGAATTGCTCCTCGAATCTGGCGTGAATGCCTTTCCCAGGTTCATTTGTTGGCGGTGTGTAGCCATTCGGATTCGCTCCCGACCAGCCGTTGTAATGAATTGTCGTGTGGTGCGGGTTGGCGCTGTCGCTGACGTAATGTCCCAAGATTCCAGCGTCGTTGATGATGCGCTGTTCGATCCATTTGCGTTTGTTGCCATCTTTTTCTGCACGCCACAGCCGAAATTCAATTCTGAGCGTTTGAAACAGTTCCAGCATTCGATATGGCACGAAACCGGCGGTCGTTGGTTTCTGACCTGCCTTAATCATTTCCGCCGTGAAATCATAACGATTGAGGGCTTTCATCGCCGCTTCCGGTACAAGTTCCATATCCAGAAAATGTTCTGGCGCGTACGCCGAATCCATTGCGCGATCCAGATTCGATTCGTCGCGACTGCGCCAGCGATCGGGTTCCGGGTTCAAATAGCTGAGCTGTTCCGCCGCCTTGCGGAAGAAGTTGGGCATTTCTTTAGGGAGCTTTTTCGCCGCTGCCAAGCCTGAAAGCTCGTGGCCTTTCTGGCCCCAACCGCGAACAGTTAGCGGATGGATAATCAAAACGGCAAATGCCAACAACGAAACAAATATCAACGTGCGGATGAATTTTGATTTGAACATAGCTTTATCTCTGTGGAGGTAGATCAATGCTGTACAATTTTTTGCCGCTGATGTCGTGCAAGCTGACAGTCATTACTGATGATTTGCCATCAATTTTGACTGCGCCGAAAAACTGAAAGCCATCTTTCGGCGAACGGTTGGCTTTCATGCCTTTGGGAATTCCAGTGAATTTAACTTCTGGGCCAAACGTGTCGTCCATCTGTCCTGGCCCAAACGTTCCGGCGTTCAGCGGCCCGGCGACGAATTCCCAAAAGGGGCTGAAATCTGTGAATTGCGCTTTCGCCGGATTGTAATAATGCGCAGCGCAATAATGAACATCCGCCGTTACCCAGACGATATTTTTGATCCGATTGCGTTTGATGAAGCTGAGCAATTCGGCCAGTTCCAGTTCTCGCCCAAGCGCTGGACCGTTGCCATTGGCGAACGCTTCGTACTTGCCGCCTGTGTCGCCGACGATGATTCCAATGGGCATATCGCTGGCGATGACTTTCCATGTCGCTTTCGAAGCAAGCAAACGCTGCTTGATCCAGTTGACCTGGGCGCTGCCCAGAAAAACTGATTCATCGTTGATCGTGGTTTGGCGGTTCGGGGTGTTCGGGCCGCGATAGCTGCGTTCGTCCAGCATCAGCACGTCTACCAATGGGCCGTAATTGAATCCGCGATAAATCTGTTCGGGATCGTCTGCATTAAATCGCAGAGGCAGATAATCCAAAAAGGCTCTTTTGGCGCGAGCCGCCAGCAGGTCAATGCTTTTCACTTTGTATTTCGGGTCGTCGAGGATTTGCCCCGGGTACCAATTGTTGCGAACTTCGTGGTCGTCCCATTGAGCCAGCGTAGGAACTTCAGCATTGAAGCGGCGAAAGTTCGCATCCATCAAGTTGTACCGATAGTTGCCGCGAAATTCGTCCAGCGTTTCGGCGACTTTTGATTTTTCGGGCGTCGTCAGATTTTTCCAAACAGAACCGTCATCCAGCTTTACTTCAGCTTGAATAACGCCATCGGCGTAAATTGTGTCACCCGAATGAATGAAAAAGTCAGGCTGCGTTTTTCGCATTTCCTCATAGATTTTCATTCCTCCAAATTCAGGATTAATGCCCCAGCCTTGCCCACAAACATCGCCGCCGAAAACGAACGAAACATCTCGCCGCGCTACGGGCGGAGTATTGAAGCTGCCAATGATTGGTTCACTGGTGATTTTGGTATTTTCCAAATCTTGAAAACTAACGCGATAGAAAATCTTTTGCCCCGGCGGCAAACCACTCAGATCAACGCGCGCAGTGAAATCGGAAGATTCAATTGCTGCCGGGCCAAGAATGCGCTTTGAGTTTTGAAAGGATTCCGTTGTTGAGTATTCAACAATCATTCGCGCTGAGCGATCACTGCGGCTCCAAACGATGGCTCGGCCAGGAGCGATGTCGCCGGTCTGAACTCCAAAGGGAATTTGTGGGCGGCTTTGAGCGGAAACAAGGATTGCCGGAGCGCCCATCAACAAACCGCTTCCGGATGCTGCGTGAGAGAGAAAGGTTCGTCGGTTCATAAATAGTTCAAACGGAAAGGTTGCGGAGTTGTGTGTAAAGCGATTCGGCTTGCCGCCGGGTATCTTCAAACCCCAGCGAAGTATCAATGGCGAAATCAGCAAACTTCAGTTTTTCGGCGGAAGGCATTTGGGATGAAATTCGCGCTATTGCTTCTTCGTGCGTCAAGTTGTTCCGAGCCATCAACCGCTGGAGCTGAATATCTGGTTCGCAGTAAACAACGACCAATTTGTCGAAACGGCGATAAGAACCAGTTTCGATAAGCAGTGCGGCGTCTATGATTGCAATTGCTCGCGGGTCGCGGCACTCAACTTCTGACAGCCAGCGGGCTTGGGCTTCGTAAACTTTGGGATGAACAATGGAATTCAGTTTTTCGCGTTTTTCGGCGTTGGTAAAAACAATCGCGCCAAGTTTTACGCGATTCAGTTTTCCATCTTCGTGGACAACCTGTTTGCCAAAATAGGTGACGATTTCTTTAAAAGCGGGCTGTCCAGGTTCTACAACTTCTCGTGCGGTTCGATCAGAATCCAACACCTCACAACCCAACTCACCCAGCACGCCCAGCACAAAGGATTTGCCAGTTGCAATTCCACCTGTCAGGCCAACTTTCAACATAAGTTTACAAGCCTCGCCGCATCTCAGCCGCGCGAAGTGTGTTTTGCATCAGCATAGCGATTGTCAGAGGGCCGACACCACCAGGAACTGGAGTTAGCCATAACGCTTTTTCGGCAACGGTTCGCGGTTCGACATCGCCAACCAAGGTGCGCCCGCGTTTGGTCAAAACCTCCAACCGTTTTGCGCGTTCCGGTTCGGCGAAAATGCGGTTGATTTCCTCCTCAGTCGTCGCGTCATTCATTCCAACATCAACAACGACCGCACCTTCACGAACATGATCGCCTGTAATCATTGCTGTACGTCCAATGGCGGCAATTAGAATATCTGCTTGGCGAGTAAGGGCTGGCAAGTCAGGTGTTTTGGAATGGCAAATTGTTATCGTCGCGTGACGGTGCAGCAGCAACAACGCCATTGGTTTACCCACAATGTCGCTTCGTCCAACGACCACTGCGTGAGCGCCTGCAATGGGAATTTTGTAGTAATCCAGCAACTCGATCACGCCCGCCGGTGTGCAGGCGACCAATGCCTTCTGCCCTTGAACCAATCGCCCAACGTTGACCGGATGAAAACCATCAACATCTTTGGCTGGGTCAATGGCTTCCAGAATTCGTCGCGTATCAATCTGGGAAGGCAGGGGCATTTGAACCAGAATTCCATCAATGGCTTCGTCCTGATTGAGCCTTTCAACGTGTTTCAGCAGTTCTTCGGTGGATGTTTCTGCTGGCAATTCATGCTTTTCGGAATGAAGACCAAGCGTTTGGCAAGTTTTGACTTTGCTGCCAACGTATACCTGTGAAGCTGGATTGTCGCCAACGATGACAGCCGCCAAACCCGGTTTGATTCCCAAAGTAGCTAGTTCGCCAATGCGTTTGGAAACACGTTGCTTAATATGTTCGGCGACTTCCACGCCGTTCAGCACTTGAGCAGCCATAGTCTAGAGGTTTCCTCCGAAGAAAGTACGAAATGATGTTTGAGGCGGCGATCTTAGCATAAGTACAACGGGCTTCCTGGCTCTGGAAGCATCCCAAACTGAAATTCTGCAGGGAAAAAGATGTCTGTCTAGGTCATTTGGATGAGAACCCTTGGACGAGTTAGCAAAAAATTGACCCTCCGGCAAAATTTCCTTCGTGGCATAAAAGTGCTGTGCTATATTCCTGGCCGTCTGACAGCCGCCCCGCGATCAGACATCCCCAGAGACATTTTCGACGAGTATTATCGAGCTAGTTTGATACTGTTTCCCCAAGCAGCATGGCTGATTGAGCTTGCCTGCTAACGCAACCAGAGAACCGCCGGAAATGCCCTCCTGCCCGACCCGCTATTCGACGAACTGGTTTCACTGTCGCCCCACTGGTTTGCTTCTGTTGTTTTACCAAATCGTTTTTTTCATTTGTTGTTTCGATATTTCTTTTTGTTCTTTGCCATAATTGAAATTTTTCTTCTTTGTTTTATAGATCGCCGGCTAGTGAAGTGAGTTGTTGATGAAGCTTGCCGGAACAATGTGGATTTTGGTGATTCGTTCTTAAACAGAGGCCGGTTGTGTTCGACTTGCTTTGCAAGGCAGGCTGTTTTTACCCGTTCAGTTTTTCGGGCAGCGGCGAAACACAAGTGACCGTTACTCCTGCAAGAGAATGAGCATGACGAGAAACAACAAACAATAAACGGCAAACAGGAGAGCCAAAATGAGCGCAGCGATTCAACTTGTCAATCAACCAATTATAGAAGCCGAAGTTTACGAACATAGGCTGGAAAAACCATTCACCAACAACGTTTCGATTTTTGAACTTGCCCCAGAACAGCGTTTGCGGCGCGCGATGAGCCAAATAGCCGAGCTTCAAGCGGAGGTACGCTCTCTTCGTGAAGAACTCGCCCGCTCTGAGCGAACCTTGACTCATCAGGAACAATTGCTGAGAAACTCCATGGTTCGAGAGCAAGAATTGCGTGCTCAGCTTGGTAGAGAAATATGCTGATTTAAGGAAAGCTCATATCAACCAATCAAGCAACCCGCATTACTCCCCCCTTGTTCTGCCCCAATCGTGACTAACCCTAAGGTTGTTTCGAAACCACCAATGATTGATGGCGTCATCGTCATTACTTCAGTGCCTTGTTATCACGCCCTGCTTTGATCTTAAACGTCTTCTGACCCCTGCCAACAACTTGTACTCAACGTAGCAGAATTGCTGAAATTCCCTTGCGATTCTGCATTCGTTGTCTCTAAATAGCGCCAGCAAGACGGGGAAATATCTATAATTTAGGTAGATTCTGACCGCAGGCGAACTACACACAACACAAACGGATTCAAAATGATTACGAACTTGAAAAACTTCCTCACCGACGAACAAGGCCAAGATATGGTCGAATACTCACTCTTGGTTGTGTTAATCGGAACCGTTGTTTTAATTTATTTGACTGGTTTGGGTTTGAACCTGACCACTTTGCTCCAAAACATTGGCGCTAAACTTGAGTTGGTTTCGAAGACAGTTGACTAATGTTATGCATTGAAACTGTGCCCCAAAACCTTCCTTTTTCTTCCCTTCAAATTTACTTTCTGACCTCAGCAAAGTGCGGCGTTGAAAGTTTCCGGTTTCGCTATTAGAGTTGCTACGCTTTACACATAGCTGGAAACAACAATCAACAAATAAAATTCTTATGTCACATAAAGTCACACTTATACCTGGCGACGGCATTGGCTCGGAAATTACCGGAGCAGTCGTCCGCATCATCGAAGCCGCTGGTGTTGAAATTGAATGGGAAAGTTATATCGCTGGCGCTGAAGCCCTTTCCAGGTTCGGTGACCCGCTTCCGCAGGACGTGTTGGACTCAATCAAACGCAACAAAATCGCGTTGAAAGGTCCGTTGACGACGCCTGTGGGAACCGGCTTTGCCAGTGTCAATGTACGATTGCGAAAAACGCTGGACCTTTACGCCAACTTGCGCCCGGTTAGAAACCTACCGGGGCTGGTCACGCCGTTCGGCGACCTTGATCTGATTGTGGTTCGTGAGAACACCGAAGACCTTTATTCTGGCCTAGAGCACGTTGTGGTTCCAGGTGTAGTTGAAAGTATCAAGATCATCACCGAAAAAGCTTCAACGCGCATCGCCCGATTTGCCTTCGATTACGCACGCCGTGAGGGCCGCAAAAAAGTCACAGCCATACATAAAGCCAACATCATGAAACTTTCCGACGGGCTGTTTCTAGATTGTTTTCGCAAAGTTGCCACCGAATACCCGGAGATTGAAGCAGATGACAAGATTGTTGATAACACCTGCATGCAATTGGTGATGAAACCTCAGCAGTTCGACATCCTGTTGCTGGAAAATTTATACGGAGACATTGTTTCGGATTTAGCTGCCGGACTGGTCGGCGGGCTTGGGATTTGTCCTGGCGCGAATATCGGTGAGCTTGGCTCTGTCTTTGAAGCTGTTCACGGCAGTGCTCCTGACATCGCGGGAAAGAATCTGGCAAACCCAACGGCGTTGCTGCAATCGGCAGTGATGATGCTTCGTCATTTGGGCGAACGCACTGCTGCTGATCTGATTGCCAAAGCCATCATTTACACACTTGCTGAAAAGAAAGTGCGCACGCGTGATCTTGGCGGCACTGCCCACACTACCGAATACACTGAGGCAATCGTCGCTTCGATGAAAGAGCTATCAGCTTAACGAGATAATAGGCAGGCTGAAGTTCAACTGATGCAAGTGCGGCCAATCAATGGATTATTGATTGGCCGCACTTGTGTTTTTATCGGCTGCCGTTGCGTTCGGCCAAACGCAGAAGTCTAACCGCGTTTTCGTGGTCGGCAGAACTGGCCGAAAATTTATGCGAGCCGTCGTTCTTTGTCGCGTCTACCACGAAGTATAGATAATTGGTTTCCGAAGGATTCAGCGCTGCCTGAAGCGAACGCTGTCCCGGCGAAGCAATTGGCCCAGGCGGCAATCCAGAGCGTCGGTACGTGTTGTAGGCCGAGTCACGATCCAAATCACTTCGATAAATCTTACCCCGATATCTTCCCTCAATTAGCGCGGCATAAATTACAGTCGGATCACAAGCCAATGGAACGCCCGTTTTCAATCGCCGATGAAAAACTGATGAGATTGTCTCGCGTTCGCTGTCTACTTTCGCTTCTTTTTCAATCAATGAAGCCAGAGCCACTACTTGTCGAGTCGTCATTGCCAGTTCCGCCGCACGCTGTTGTAGTTCCGGCGTGTAAACTTTGCGGAAGCGTTTAACCATTGCCTCGATCAATTGTTCCCGCGTGGTTACGGCTGCGTATTCATACGTATCAGGGAAAAGATAGCCTTCCAAAGTCCTGGCATCGGGATCAAGATCAGAAATTAGCGAGACATTTTTCAGCAATTCCAGCATGTCTTCCGGGCTCATTGTCGGTTGTTTCAGCCCCTGCAATCCTGCCAGCACACGCGCAATATCGTACTGATTGAAGCCTTCCGGAATGGTGAACTGGCGCATGGCAACCTCGCCACGAATCAATTGATTGATTGCCTGAATCGGCGTGATGGGAGATTTGAAGCGATAGTCACCGGATTTCAGGTTCGCGCCGCGCTTTATGGTTCGCAGCCATAGCTTCACTGGAAACGTGTTTTGCAAAACACCTTCGGTTTGCAGACGTGCAAGAATCAATGAACTGTTTGTGCCAGGTTCTATCGTGATGATCTTTTGAGCGGAGCTATGGTTGATCGAACGGTTCATCTGGGCGTCCAGCCAAAACCAACCACCGACAGCAACTGCAATTGCGACCAAAACGGCCACAGTAAGAATTATGAAAAGTTTTTTGAAGCCTGATTTTTTTTGCATTTTCCATCTATTGGGAAGAAAACAGGGATGATTCAATATTTTTTCGGCTTGCCAATCCATCCAGATAATCTTGCAGGATCAAGACTGCCGCATATTCATCCGATTTCGCTTTTCTCTCTTTCAGACTTACGCCCATTTCACGCAAGATTTTATCCGCTTCAAGCGATGTCAGGCGTTCGTCAACCATTACAACGGAAACGGAAATATGCGGCTGCAATTCCGTGACAAACTTTTCAACCTTGTCTACGGCTTCTCCGCGGGTTCCATCCATATTCAGCGGCAATCCAACAACAATCGCTTCAACTTCGTACTCAACGGCAAGTTGTCCAATGCGTTCAGGCGCTTGGCTCATATTCGGAGGTCGAATCGTGGTCAGGGGGCGAACCGTCACTTGCAACTCATCACAAATCGCCAAGCCAATGGATTTCGTTCCATAATCAATTGCCAGCACTCGCATAAACTTAATCCAGTAAACGCCGGAAACTCAAACCTGAAAAAACGCGCACGATGAACCAACCCAGTCTTTGTTCTTATTGAAATCCACACCCATCATCGTGCCTTTGCTTAGCCGGGTCAGGGTTGTCACGGCAATCGGTTCGGCGTTTCCATCCGGCCAGACGAACATCACGCGCACTTCTACCTTGCTGGGTTCATTTGGAGTCTGAATCACCGGAGCGTAAACAACCTTTTCCTGCAATAGATAATCGCCGCGCTCGCCAGGCGGGACAGCGTCTAAATCTTTCTTTTCAATGCTAACTTTGACTCCGCTGCCCGCAAATGAAAACAGAGGTTTGAGCACGAAGTTTTCCAAATCGTCTGGGTATTCGTTCAACTGATCCAAGAACCAAGCTCGCGGTACAGTCTGATGGTTCAGAAACGGCAGCGAGAATTTACTCATGCGAAAATACCAGTTCGGATGCCCCGCCCATTCAACATCCAATTCGTCTCGGAAATCGAAGTTCGCTTTGACGTCTTTTCGCACAAACTCATCAATGATGACGCGGTTATAAATGCGACGGATTTCAACTTCACGCCCCCTCGAAAGATAAAATAGTTTGTTGCCTCGTTTGGTGATTTCAGACACATCCACAAATGGAATGCCGAAAAGTTTTTCTGTCGCTTTGAAATCAGGCAGCGTCTTCTGATGAAGCGGATCAATTTCCATCAGCACAACTTGTTCAGTTTCATGACCATTGAGAAACACCCGGTGTAGCAATTCCAGGTATCCGTTGTCGGACAGGCCGTTGAGCAAGTAATCCAGTTTCTCCAGACTGTAAGTGCGTTGATATTCATGCGGCAGTAACAATTGAAACGCATAAAGCGATGCGCACCCTTGTAGTTCAATCAGTTTTGGAGCCAAACGTCTGTCGGCTTCACGTGTAATCGCGAAGTCCACCTGAATGAAGTGCGGGTGAGAGCCTTCATTGGGCGTATTGAATTGTGCTGGAATCGCGCGCGAAGACGCTGCTAGGTAAGCCGGCGTGCCCAATTGAGCAATCAAATCCTTGCCTGCTTGCACCATTTCCGCCAGCAATTCCTTAGGCAAAAAGATTGGTGTTTCGCACGGACGAAACTCGGTTTTCACGCCGACTGCTTGATCCAATGAGTGTAAAAAGCGCTGGTATTTTTCTACGGTAAATTCCGAATTGAATTTCTGGCGCAGTTCAGGGATCACGAATCTCTCCTTACGAATGAATACGCCCGCGATTTCGCGGGCGTACAAAATATGAATAGCAATGCAGATGATAGACGCTGGCTGCCTGAACCGTCTAGTCGGTTTCAGTTTCCGGTTTGAGGTCTCCGCCTGCCATGTCCTGAATCTTTGTTTTGTTTCGCAAAATATAAGCAATAAATGCGCGTGTCGGCGAAGGCTGAAAGCGCCCCAGCGAAACCAGCGCAACCGAACGCCGCAACCGGTGACCTGTGATTTGAAGTTGTGCCAGCTTGCCAGCGCGCACTTCGTCGCGTACGGACCACGAAGGCAACAGCGAAACTCCCAATCCACGTTCCACCATTCGTTTGATAAAAAAAGTGTCGTTCGATTCCAAAGCCAAGTCTGGTCGAACTCCGATTTGGTCAAAAAACTGGTCTGTTGCACGGCGAATGGAAGCTCCTCGCTCGAACAAAATCAATTTTTCTTTCTGAATTTCAGATACAGTTACGGCGCGTTTCTTGGCCAGTATATGTTCCGTGCTGACCACCAGCTTTAACTCATCTTCAAATAATTTGGTCACTTGCAAATTAGGCGAATAAACCGCTAGCGAAGCAAATCCAACATCCGCAGCGCCATTCAAAATGTCGGCAACTGTATGTTCAGTACTAACCGTTGTTCTGAAAGAAAGATCAATTCCAGGATGTGAATCCATGAAAGATTCAAACAACGGCACGAATAGATGAACGAAAGCCTGGGTTGCCGCCGCAACGCGGACGCGTCCAACGGGCGTGCGTTCCCGACCAGAAATGCTTTCGCGCAAGGCTTCAGCGTCGTCCAAAATTCGCCCCACATATTCCAGCGCGATCTTTCCAGCTTGCGACAGCTTCACGCCGCGTTTGGCACGAATGAAAAGAGGCTCTCCCAGCTCTTCTTCCAACGCTTTGATCTGATGGCTGACTGCCGATTGAGTTAAATGCAACCGTTCAGCCGCACGAGTAAAGTTCAGTGTTTCTGCCACAGAACGAAAGGTTCTCAACTGTGTCATTTCCATAAGTATTTTTCCTTTTCCGTAATTCAATCCGTCGTCATTAGCATAATTGATTACGTGGATTACAACAATGAGTTGGACAGATGGCAGTCCGAACGCAATAATCCGCCCGTGCTTTTGCAGAGTTTGTTGTTTCTGCCGATGCGTAGCTGGTAATGCAAAAGCTGCAGGAGAAGGAGGGATGTGCTGATTCATTCATCAAATTGAACGGCAACAATCCCAACAAATTGACGATCTGACGATGATATGCACAGAAACAGAAGGGGCTTTGCTGGGATTTAAAATTATGAACCACAATCTAAATTGTGGAATTGGCTAGATTGAAAATTTAAGACTTTGCCGCTCAAAGCCAAATGGCATCGGGCTAATTTGCCTTCATAAGGCAAAAAAGGTTGTTTGCGCAATCCGATGAATGGCTTTTGTCCTCATCAAAGTTGTAGCGACGGCGGCAAGCACGGTTTATCACGTAGACGCTTGTTTCATTATCTCTCTGCTATGGTGCTCTTGTAGGCTGCGATCTTTTTAGGTCGCAGCCTTTCTTTTATTTGAGCAGTCGCGCAGCCTTTTTAAACACCTGATCCAGAATTTCCCGCGCCCGCGTTTCGCTTCCAGCCTCTGAAATCAAACGAATAATTGGTTCGGTATTCGAACCGCGAACGTGCAACCAGCCATCCACGAAACTGACTTTCACACCATCACGCAAATCAATCTGTTCGTTTATGTATTCGCGACGAACCATTTTCAGAACCTCAGCGATCTCGTCTGAAGGGCAATTCAGCTTTTCTTTGATCATCACATGCCGCGGCAATTCGGCCATCAAGTCTGAAATCGAACGTCCCGTTTCTGCCAGCAAATGCAGGATCAACGCCATCCCGACGTGGCTGTCGCGGCAGAAATTGATGCGCGGATAAATCACGCCGCCGTTGCCTTCGCCACCTATCACCGCGCCAACCTGTTGCATAAGTTCAGTAACGTTGGCTTCGCCAATTTTCGACCGGTGCAAAGTGCAATTGAACTTCTTCGCCAGATCATCCATTGCCGAAGTCGTGGAAAGGTTGGTGACCATCGGGCCAGGAGTTTTGCTGACTACGAACCAGGAAGCCAGCACCAACGTGAATTCTTCGCCAATCGGTTCGCCCTTTTCATTCACAACCGCCAGTCTGTCAGCATCCATATCCTGAGCGAATCCGACATTGGCTCCGCTGTCTTTCACCAACTGGCACAAATTGCCTAAATTTTCGGCAATTGGCTCAGCTCCGCGCGGGAATGAACCATTGGGTGTTGTGTTAACGGTAACGACTTCTGCGCCCAAAGCTTCCAGCAGCCTTGGCGCGATGATAGAACCTGCGCCATTGCATGAATCCAGCGCGACTTTCAGCTTTTGTTTTGGTGGCAGAACGCCAACAGCGTCAATGATAGCCTGTATGTGAACGTCCAGCGCGCCGGGATAATTTTCCACGCTACGCATTTCGCCGCCGCTGACTTTCGTGTAATCGCCCTGGTGATAAACATCCAGCAGTTCGCGCGCTTGTCCGGGCCCAAGAAAAAGGCCTTCTGAATTGACGAATTTCAGCGCATTCCATTCGGCTGGATTATGGCTGGCCGTGATAGCGATGCCGCCGGAAGCTTTGCGCTTACGCACCATCAATTGCATTGTCGGAACGGGGCAAACATCCAGGTCAATCACGCGGCAACCGCTGGAAAGCAACCCGGCGATAACGGCTTGGCGAACCATTTCACCCGAAGTCCGCGTGTCCCGCCCAATGACAATCGTTCCCGAACCGACATACGTGCCAAACGCCTGAGCAAAACGCGCAAGCAGAGCCGGCGTCAACGAATCGCCGACCACGCCGCGAACACCGGAAATACTGATTTTGAGTGTTGGAATTGCCCGCATAAACCTTCTTTTTTACTTCAATCGGTCAACTGCCCAATCCAACAAATCATTTGCTCGGGCTTCAGTTTGAGCTTCAGCAATCAGACGAATCATGGATTCGGTGTTTGACGCACGAATGTGCAGCCAACCATCCGGCCACGAAAGCTTGATGCCATCGCTTAGGTCAATTTCGTCTGCTCCAGCGGTTTCGGCTTCGATGCGAATTTCGCTTAAAACGGAATAGAGCAGGTTAGGCGCGACAGGAACGTAATGCTTCAGCATCGTATAACGCGGAAGACTGGCGGCAAGCTCTGAAATCTTCGTCCCTGTTTTAGCCAGATGCTCCAGGATCAAACCTATGGTAGCCGCTGCGTCATTCGTCGCATGAATTTCCGGAATTGCCACTGCGCCGTTGCCTTCGCCGCCCAGCACTGCGTTGTGTTCCAGCATGGCTTCGGAAATGTGCGCCTGGCCAACGGGCGTGCGAACGACGGTGGAATTGTGCCGTGCGGCGATGGCTTCAATAGTCCGGCTGGTTGAAAGGTGGGTGACAACTACGCCCGGTTTTTGGCTGAGTTTGATTTCAGCGGCGATGGCCAAAGTCATTTCTTCGGACAATGCCTCGCTGATTTCGGTAACGATACCAATGCGTTCGCCATCAGCGTCATGCGCAAAACCGATGTCTGCTTGCCCAGCCTTTACCACCGCGCGAAGCTGCGCCATCGTTTCACGTTTCGGCTCGGGGTTGTGCGGAAAAGGTGATCCGATTTCGTCGTTGATGGCCAGAACCCGGCAACCCAGTTCTTCCAGCCAGCGCGGGCTGAGCAGGGCGCAGGCTCCGTTGCAACAATCCACCGCCACAGTCAGTTTACGAGCGCGAATGGCTTCGACGTCGAAAGCCTGTTTCAAAACTTCTATGTGATAAGCAATGGCGTCGTGTGTTTCAATCTGCGGACGGATTTCATTCCACTTGGCTTTTGTAAATTCGCCTTGATGGAAAACATCCAGCAACTCTTCTGCCTGTCGCGTGTTCAGATACAGCCCGTCGCCGCGAACAAATTTCAGCGCGTTCCATTGTGCAGGATTATGACCCGCGGTAATGGAAATTCCTCCAGCGGCGTTGAAGTGCTCTACAGCAAGCTGCAGCGTGGGTGTTGGGCAAATTCCCAAATCAATCACTTCACAGCCGGAAGCCAGCAAGCCAGCGGTTACTGCCGCGCGAACCATTGAGCCGGAGTTTCTAGTATCGCGACAAATCAAAATTTTCCCGGAATCCAGATAAGTTGCGAATGCCTGCGTAAAGGCAATCACCAGTTCGGGCGTCAAAGTTTCACCAACGATCCCGCGGACTCCGGCAATGCCTATTTTCAGTGGTTTCATAGCTTGTCGTCATCAAATTCGGCGAAGGATTCCACGCCCGCTCTCTTCTGTGTTCCGCACCAGCAGCAACACCAGTATGGCACCGATAACGGGAATCACGCTTGCTCCGATCATAATTGGCGCAAACGAATAATGATCCGCCACATAACCAATCAACTTTGTTACCACAATCGTTCCGATACCCGCGGCAGTTCCGCTCATCCCGCTGACGGTGGCAACGGCTTCATTTTGAAAAAGGTCAGGCGCGAAAACAATCGCCATGGTCGAAAACGAAGCGTAGGCAAACGTCGAAACGGCAAACAGCGCGGCAATCGCCCACAGACTGGAGGTGGAAATCGTCGGAATCAGCAACGTCATTCCTGCTGCTCCGAACACCACTACTGCTTTTCGCGCACGTCCGACCGGCCAGCCGCGTTTGATCAACCAGCTTGATACTCCACCCCCAAAAAAGTTTCCCAAGTCAGCAGCCAAAAAGGGAATCCAAAAGGCAAAGAGCGCGGTTTCGGCATCGAAGCCTCTGGAAACTAGATAAATCGCAAACCAGTCGGCAATGAAAAACCAAACCGGATCAGTAAAGGCTCGCGCGATAATCGTTCCCCAGGTTTGCGGCAGCCTTAACAGTTGTTTCCAGCTTGGACGCGAAGCGTTTGCTTCTGCTTGGTCTTCTTGTCTGTCGCGCAAAATTTCCTGCTGCTCCTCTGGCGAAATGCGCGGATGCGATTCGGGCGGGTAATAAAGTTTTCGCCATGCAATCAGCCAAAAGAACCCTAGGAACCCAGGAATGATGAAAGCAGGGCGCCAGCCCCAATATAAGTAAATAGGCCCAACCAGGGCTGGCACGATTGCTCCGCCAATCGAAGAGCCGCTGTCGAACAATGCCGTCGCCCATCCGCGCTCACGTTTCGGAAACCATTCCCCAACAGCTTTGGTTGCTGCAGGCCAGTTTCCCGATTCACCCGCGCCCAACAAAAAGCGGAATCCGGCGAAGCTTTTCCAGCCGGTGGCTAACGCCGTCAGCATGGAAGCAATTGAATACCAGATGACAGAAATCGTCAGCCCGCGACGAACTCCTATGCGGTCGTGCAACCGGCCAAAAAGAGTCTGGCCAAAGGAATAAGAGATGCGAAACGCGATTACCAAATCAGCGTAATCGCTGTTCGTCCAGCCGAGGTCTTTTTTCAGGTAAGGAGCCAGCGCTGAAAGCGTCTGCCGGTCAATGTAATTGATGACAGTCGAAGCGAAGAGCATTCCGCCAATCCACCAGCGCAGTTTACGAATCGGTTTTTGTTTTGATTCCGTCATTGCAGCCAACCCTATGTTTACAAGTCCACTTCTGACAGTCCGTCACCTGGCGTTGAAATCATCACCGCGCCTTCGCGGACAACGTCACGGTTTTGCGGCGCGTAAAATTCCTGTTGAATTCGATCAACCAGCGTTGAGGCATTTTCAGTCGTCGTCAACGCCAGCACGTTTCCGCCAAAGCCTCCGCCCATCAATCGAGCGCCATACATTTGAGAATCGGCCTGAAGGATTTCGATCAATTGTTCAACTTGGGGCGTCGAAACTTCGTACAGGTCGCGCAAGCTGGCGTGCGTTTGATTGATCCACTCGCCCATTTGCCGCATCGCAATTTCTTCGGCTTGGTCGGTGCGAAGGAGTTGGACAGCGTTTTTAACTCGCCAAACTTCATCCAGATGATGCAACGCGCGCGCGCGAATTTTCAGCGGCTGGTTTCGCCGCTGGCTGACCAGCGCCGGAAAAGCCGCTTCACATTCACGAAAGACTCGGGGGTTGAACGCATTCAGTTCGTCCAGCGACATTGCCTCAGGCAACTGTTCGATCAATGCCTTCAGGGTATCCGGCGTTTTCAATACTCCGTCTCGTAAAAGTGCCACGGCATACCGCCAGTCAATAAACCAATGCGGATTTTGCGTTTCCCAAGCTTGAATCAACGCGGGAATGATCAAGCGCGAAATCGCAGCGCGTTCGTTGTATTCCAGCATTACTTCGCGACCTTTGTCAGCGGCTTGCGTAAAAAACGTCACCCAGCGAAATCCTTCGGACGGTAATGGCACGGCTTCGGCGCGGTTGTCAGCATAGGTCAGATGAACGGCTTGGTGCCGTTTGGCCAGGCAGATTGCCGCGTGATCCAGCGAGCCTCCGCGTGTGCCCAAAAACCATTCGGCTTGCGAAGAATCCTGCGCCAGTTCGGCAAGGTCGAAGCTGATCTGATTCGCTTTGCGAATGGCCGCGCCCGCTAACACCACCAAAGCCGACGAAGACGAAGCTCCGCTGGCAGCGGGAATTGTCGAATCAATCAAAAAGTCGAAGCCTTTTGCGATGCCGGCGCCGAATTTCCATTGCGCAAAGCTGACTGCGCCTTTGACGTAATTGCTCCAATGCGAAGCGGGAACCGGGCGATTAAAAACAAAATCTGACCAGCTTTGTTCCTCTCGTTTTGGTGGCTGAGTTTCGCTGAGCGAAAATTCGAATGGCTGAAAGTCGTCGTTCGTCGAAACGCCGCGAACTTTTCCATCCTCAGTCGGGCGGAAAAGCATTGTCATCGCATGCTCCTGGCTGCCAAACGCCAATGAGGCTGTCGGCAGATACGAAACATAATCCACGTGTTCGCCCAGAATGTTGATTCTTGCGGGAGCGCGCAAAACAGTTACGCCGCCTTCGCCATACAACTGGTGAAAGCGGCGCAGCAATGATTCCAGGTTGGGTATTTTATCGCCTGACATCTTCGGCTAGCCTTTGCATTGTTCCAGCCACAAAGCGCGGTAGTAGCGCATCAACCGAAGTGGGTCGGAAGTTTCGGGGATTTCAGCCAGACAGTAACGGTTATAACCGGCGGCTTTCATCATCTTGAACAGATCGCGCCAGGGGTATTCCGGCTTCCATAATTCGTTGATGTGAGAATTCATCAGATATGGTTTTAGCATCTCAAAACCCGGCTTGATCGAACCGTTGATCAAATCTTCCGGATTTGAATTCCAGCAAATGCCTACGTTGGGATGGCTTGCGGCTTTCATCATCCCGGCCATTCGCGGTGGCAGACAAGAATCTTTGCCATGAACTTCCACCCAAATTTCGACGCCTGCTGGTTTCGCCGCTTCGCCGCATTCGCGCAACGCCGCGCCAATTTGCGCGATGGTTTTTTCTTCGGGAACTTCTTTGGGAATTCCGTTGGGACGAACTTTGACGCCCAATGCTCCGATGTCGTGTGCCAGTTCGATAAAGCGCTTGCACTCGTCAATGTTTTTGCGGACGACGCTTTGGTCAGGCGAATGAAATTCGCAAACGCTGCCCAGGCTCAGCAGCCGCACTTTCGAACCGGCAAAGCTGGCTTTGACTTCGGCGCGCTGGGGTTTGCTTAAGCTGGGTTCGACGCCATGTTTGTGTGTGGTGCGCAGTTCAACGGCTTCAAACCCTGTGGCTTCGCAGTTTTTGATGATCGTCGGAATGTCCCAGTCTTTGGCCAGGTTGTAAGTCACCAGACCAAGCTTGAATCCACCACCTCCGAGCGCCGAATTTGCGGTTTTTTGTGGCGCAGCATTGGTTGTTTCAGCCAACGCGAATGTTCCGGCGGCAAAGAATCCGGCCTGTAAAAAGCCTCTACGTGATGGTTTGTGCATAATCTTTGGCGATGATAAGTTGCGGCACTTACAAGGAAAATAATTTAGGCAACTTCAACGCAAAGACGCAAAGGTTCGAAGGCGCAAAGGGTTTTTAATCGAAAAGAACCGCGATGTTACCTTGATTCTCATCTAAATGTTGCTTTGTGTCTTTGCCACTTTGTGCCTTTGCGTTTGAGATGTATTCCTGGAGTGTATGTGATCGTTTCGTTGATTGTAGCAATGGACAAACGATGCGGCATAGGGCGTGAAAACCAACTGCCGTGGCGACTGTCCGCTGATCTGAAAAGGTTTCGCGAACTAACGATGGGTCATCACATCATTGTTGGGCGGAAGACATTTGAATCCATCGGCAAACCGCTTCCGGGCAGACAGATGATCATCGTTACGCGCGACCCAGATTTCCGCGCAGAAGGTTGCGCCATTTGCCATTCGCCAGCGGAAGCCATTGAACTGGCCGCTTCGCGTGGCGAAAGCGAAGTCTTCGTGTGTGGAGGAGCGGAAATTTACGCGCAAACTCTTGCGCAGTCGGATCGGCTTTATCTGACCTTGGTGGATGCCGAAGTCGAAGCCGATACATTTTTTCCGGGATTCGATCCGCCAAGCTGGAGCGAACGGGAAAGTGTTTTTCATCCAGCGGACGAAAAAAATCAATTCCCGTTCACGTTCAAGCTGCTGGTGCGGCAATGATTGGTTTACGAGCTTCGACCTGCAACCAATCTATAGAGGAACAGCAAAAGCAGTGCGCCGATGATAGACATAATCCATCCGGAACTGGCTCTTGGGCTTAGATGCAGAAGGTTCGTTCCAATGAATCTTCCGATGAATGAACCGGCGATGCCCAACAGCATGGTTAGCAATAAACCCATTGGATCACGACCGGGCAACACAAATCTGGCGATCAAGCCAACGATCAAACCGACAATTGCAATTGTAATGATTTCCCACAGACCCATAAAGCAAGTGCCTCCTTTTGGTTAGGCGTTGAACTGGAGTCAACGAAGAGATTGATTTTTCATTTGTTTACCGCGAAGGAAGTTAAAGCGGGCGCATTCTAAACCGAACCGCAATCAATTCAAATGTTATGAAGCAATATCTTGATTTGCTGGCGCACGTGATGGAACACGGCGCACAGAAAACCGACCGAACGGGAGTCGGCACAATCAGCACCTTCGGCTACCAAATGCGGTTTGACCTGACCGCAGGCTTTCCGGTCGTGACGACGAAAAAGCTGCATCTGCGTTCGATCATTTACGAATTGCTGTGGTTTTTGCGCGGAGAAACCAACATTCAATACCTGAAAGAAAACCGCGTCAGCATTTGGGACGAATGGGCTGACGCATCGGGCGAACTAGGGCCAATTTATGGCAAACAATGGCGAAGCTGGGAAACAAGCGATGGGAAAACCGTTGACCAGATCAGTAACGTGATCGGCCAGATCAAATCCAATCCCGATTCCCGACGGCTGATCGTTTCTGCCTGGAACGTGGGCGAACTGGACAAAATGGCGTTGACGCCTTGCCACGCGATGTTTCAGTTTTACGTTGTGGAGGGGAAGTTGTCCTGCTTGTTGTTTCAGCGCTCGGCGGACTGTTTTCTGGGAGTGCCGTTCAACATCGCCAGCTATGCGTTGCTGACGCATATGATTGCTGAACAATGCGGTTTGGGCGTTGGGGAATTTATCTGGACGGGAGGCGATTGCCACATTTACCTAAACCATCTGGAGCAGGTGAAATTGCAATTATCACGGCAACCCTTTCCTTTGCCGAGACTGAATATCAAACGAAAGCCGGATTCGATTTTCGATTACCAGTACGAAGATTTTGAGCTTCTGAATTACCAGTCGCATCCGTCTATTGCTGCTCCGATTGCGATCTGAGCTTTACTCTATTTCAACGCAAAGACGCGGAGCTGGAAAGACGCAAAGTAGATTTAGAATCGAAAAGCTCTGGTGGTTAGTAGGCACGTTTCAAAGAAACTTCTTTGCGCCTTTGATTCTTTGCGTCTTTGCGTTTGAGATCGTATTGCCTCTCATTACTTTGCGTGAGCATGCGGATCGCCTTCGGCCAATATCAAATCTTCCGGCCAAGCCAGTTCCACGCCTTGTTGAACCAACCGCTGCTGAAAATCAGCCAACAGCGTTTCGTCATGGTAAAGCTGCCGAGGTGAAAGCTTTCTTTCCAGGCAATTTGCCGCCAGCGAACCAGCAGCTTCGCCGATGTTCCATTCCACAGGATGCAGCCGGTAACAGCCATTGGTGATGTGTGTCGTGCCGATGTTTTTGCAAGCAGGCAGCAGGTTTTCCATTCGCTGCGGAATCAACGCGCCAAGCGGAATTTGAAAAGGCAACGAACCAACATCAATGTAATTGTCTCCACCTGTCGAAGGGTGCAGGTCAATGCGGTAATAGCCGATGCCGACGGAATCGCGGTAACGCTCGGCCAAAGTTTGGTTTGGCCGCAAAGCTTCGGCGACGTCTTGTTCGGTTATGGTGAATTCGGCTTTGATACGGCGAGACTCGCGAATGTAAGGCATTTTCGCTAGCCCATCGCCAAAATTTTGAGACCCCGTCAGGTCGCCGCGCAGCCGCAAGCCAGGGAAGCCTGTGCCGCCATCCGGCCGCGGCGCTTCGGTTTGCAGCCAGTAAAAAAACGACAGACTCAGTTCTTTGGCTTGCTGGATGTGAAGCTCGCGTTCCGCTTCATTGGCGTCGGAAATGTCGCCAAGCAGGTAATCCAGCATCGGCACATTCATCAGCGACACATCGCTGGCATAAAAGCCGGGAGAGAAGTTTGTGCGATCAATGATTCGGCGATACGTCCACAAACCTGCGAAAGCCGTTGAGGGTTCGCGATGAGGATCGAAGTGGTACCGATGCGGCTGCATTGTTCGCGGATGAGTGATGTCCCAACTCAGCAACCGTCCGGGCCAAGGCGGCGAAAGTTGCGGCACATAATCTCGCCAAAAAGCGTAATTCGCCGGTCGCCCAATCGTGTGGTCTTCGCCTTCACGATGTTCCATCGCAAAGCACATCGAAAACGCCTGGACGTTTTTGGGCTGCGCTTGCTCAGGAGCACTGGGTTCGCCGGTTTGCAATTGAGCCTCCGCGCCGGTCACATATTCGGTTCCGGTCAGCGGCAGCAAATCACCAAGCTCTGTTGCGTCCAGGAAATAATCTGCCTGGATTGTGGTTTCGTTGCCGGTTTGCTGGTCGCGCAAGGTTATGGATCGAACTTGACCACCTTCGACATCGGCTTTGATCGGGCGGTGGTTCAGCAAAATCGTCAAGCGTCCATTGCTGATAAACGGAGCCAACATCGCGCTTAGGATGGCCCATGCCACGCGCGGTTCGTGGCAAAGCGGCGAAACCCATCCGTTGCCGGGGTTCAGCAAAGCATTGCCGCGTGCCGCTTCGGTCATTGGATAATTTCTGCGGTAATAATTCCGCACGCCGTTGCGAAACTCTCGGTAAGAAGCCGTGCAGCCAAATTTTTCGATCCAGCCATGCTCATCCGGTGGAACGGCTTGCGAAGTGAGTTGGCCGCCAATCCAGTCGCATTCTTCGGTCAGAATTGCTCGATGGCCGGATTGGGCTACGGCCAAAGCCGCCGCGCAACCGCCGACTCCGCCACCGACAATCAAGACATCAGCTTTGCGTTCGTTCACTCGAAATCCTTTCAAACAATTCGGTTCAACAACTCTTTGCCGCCTATGAATCGCTGGAAGTTTTCCAGGAAGTGCTCAACCAATCGCTCTGGCTCGTTTGAATGCCCGCCGCCGGAATGCGGCGTGATGAAACAATTCGGCGTCGTCCACAGCGGATGATCTGGCGGCAAAGGCTCAGGTTCAGTGACGTCTAAATAAGCAGCAGCAAGTTGTCCGGACAACAAGCTTTCGCGCAAGGCGGTTTGATCCACTGTGGTGCCGCGCCCGACGTTGTACAAAATCGCACCGCGCTTCGCCGAACTCAACCGTTCGGCGTTTATAAAATGTTTGGTTTCCGGGCTGGCGGGCAGAATGTTCACGATGTGGTCCGCTGTCGGCAACAAACTGGCAACTTCGCTTTCCGGCAACACGCGAATTGGTTCATCTCCCGCAACTTTCCGGCGAACAGCGACGATGTTCATTTCCAATGGAGCAAGCAGTTCCGCAACGCGGCGGGCAATATGACCGAAACTCAGCAGCAACACGGTTTGGCCCTTCAATAATCGCGAAGCCGCTCGCGTTTGAAAATAGGGCCAACCGTGGTCGGTTCGCTGGCTTTCCATGGATTGCGGCAACAGTCTGGCCAAAGCGTAAATCATTGCCACCGCATGCTCGGCGGTCGGTTCGGCGTACACGTTGGAACTGTTGGTCAGGGTTTTGTTTTGCTGCTTGAATGCTGCCCGCAAATCGTCACGGTCATACGGCGTGTAGCCAGCACTGCTCAGGTGTGCCCACTGCAAGCTGGTACTCCGCATCAGTTGTTCAGGATCAGGCTGGCCAAAAGCAATTTCAGCGTCATCAGGCAGAATCTTTGATTCGGCGCTGTTGGCCCAGGCTGCCAATGTGCCATCGCCAAAAATGATTCGATGTTTGCCCAGGGCTTCGCAGAGCTTTGTTTTTGCTTCGTCCGACAGAAGCGCATTACACCAGATATTCATAGTTGGAATTGATATACCTCAGCGACTAAAGGGAAACGCGCCGGTCGCCGAATGGTCGGCTGGCGCGGCGCGTTAATTGAAAGCATACAGAGTGATTCAGATCAAAACTCCAGTTTTCCGTTGTACAGCATGTCGGCGATTTTGAATCGCATGTTGAGTTTGATCGTTGGCGACATTTCCGAATAAAACCGTATGAAGCCGCTGTCCGCCGAAACAAACGGTTTTCCATCCACTATGCGCGGAAAGACATATTTCGCGCCCATGCCGTCGTTGCCTGGCTGCATGTACTTGTCCATAAATACTCGTTTGCCGTCTTTGGTTTCCAGGTAAGTATTGGTTTTCAGTTGGCCGGCGTTGGCCGCCGCAAACACCTGCATTGCTGGGCCGGACAATCGCCGGTCGGACGAATCAAAATCCACAGCGACGACAATCCATTCATTGGAAGTCTGGTCGGCGAATTGTTTCAACTGTTCGGTCAGTTGCGGGTTTTTCGTGATGACCTGTTTGGCAAAAGCTTCACGGATGGGTTTGGCTGACAGAAAGCGAATGCGGAAATTCAGATTGACCGCCTGGTTCAACGCGCCTTGCTGGTCGCGGCTGGCGTTTCTAACTCTGTCGGATGTTGGGTTGTAAAACATTTCCGAAGTATTTGTATCAGTTTGTGTCTGCCCCCACGGAGAATCGTTGAGCATTTGGGTGACGTCTTTTTCCGTCCATTCCATCCAGGGTTTGAATTTTTTCTGTGCTTGAGCGGCCATCGTCAGAGCAAAAATGCAAACGAAAGCAACAGCAATTTTTTTCATCATTTCCTCCAAATAAGAATGTCACTGGCAAACAAAATCTAGAAAGGTAGAAAAACGGTCAGAACCGTGGTCCAACGCGATGTCTCGCCGATGGTGGTCAATGTGTATGACAGACATCAGCAGTGTCGCCTCTTCATCAGTCAATCGCAAGGTCAGCGGACCGTAATTGGCGTCGCCTTCGATCAATTCCGAAAGCAAAAAATGCTGGCAGCCGAAAGGGGAAATTGCGCCCAGGGAAATCCGATTTACCAACCCGCGCGCGCCGAAAAGTTCCAGCATTGGACGTCCTTCCAACCCCTGATCGTCGATGTTGAGAACGCAGATCAACTCATCAAAACGATTGCCGGCCTTGCCTTTAACTACACGCGCTCCGGAAGCGATGTAATCGGTTGCCAAACCACCGCGCTCGTTTGGCTTTTGATAGCGGCGCGCTGACCGCAGGCCGGGCCGAAAATGCGTAAAGGCATAAGCGTTCCATTCTGCAACGCGGATCTCGACCTTAAACAGGGTGTGGTTTGTGTCTGGCGAAACGGCGACCGCCAGTCCGCCGGACGAAAACTTTGCGGGAAGCGACAGTTGGGAAAAATCCAACGCGCAGCTTTGGTGCGGGCCTAACTTGATCAAGCCGCGTTCGGTTTGGGACGGCAACGTGGCGGAAAGCTTTTTGTCGTCTTTTGCAAACCAGACTGCCTTGCCTTGATCGTCAATGGCGAAAGGAAGCAGCCACAGCGATTCTTCCAGCGGAAGCCCGGCTCCAAAGTAAAATTTTGAATCAAGCGTCAAGCTTCCATTCGCGGTGGCGATCTTTTGGTTGCGGAACAGTAGCGGCGTGTAAAGCACGTTCTTGGCTTTGAATTGATTCTTTTCGTCAAACGGTGCAATCGCGGGATGTTGTTTGAACACGCCTTGATGAATTGGATGTTCAACGCTAAAGCGTTTTTGTGCGTTGCGCCGGATCATCAGAAAGCCAAAACATTTTACTGTGCCTTCTTCATTGATCACTGACAACAAGCCATGTTGTCGGTGAAATTTGTTTTCGCTATTTGATTTTGGCTCGGAATTCGACGCCCACGGATTATTGACGACGCTTACTGAATTCAAATCGAAAAGCAGCGACGCGTGCGGCTTGAGGTCGTACCGTTGCGCAACAAGACGCTTGCCTGACGAATCCGTCATCAACAGTTCGCCAGCGCTGCGTTGGCTATTCGGATTGAAAAGGCTGAACACGCACTCGTATTCGACCAAAGACGGAAACGGCATCGAGTAAAAGAAACTCTCGGTGGTTTGCCAGTGCAGGGGATCAGGATTGGCATGCACGTTGTCGAAAGAATTAGCCGTGCGCCAACGCACGAAGGCCGAACTGAACAGGTCGCTGGCGTGCATGGTTTTGCGGCTTTTTGGCCGCAGACGAATCTTCATTCCTCCGCAGAATTTTTTCGCGCCACCAATCAGTTCGCGAACCGGGAGGACAGTAGTGTTCATCGCCTTCACGGTTAACTGCCGCGCAATGCCGTTTATGCCCACGGCTTGGCCGGTCATATCATATAGATGGATTTCGTAATCGGTGGAATCTTGTTCATCGGCATGCCCCTTTGCGCCGACGAAGGTATCGGATGTCAAAACGATTTCGCTTTCGATGCCCAGCTCTGAGTCTTCCACAATGAAGGGAGCGACAACATCCAACCAACAGGAGCCATTTTCCTTTTGTTTATCAGCCTGGATTTGGCTGGAAGCTTTGACTGAAGTAGAAGGCAGGAGAAAAAACGGAGCAGACACTTGGCCAGCCAGTGAACAGGAAACTGTTGCCAGAAAGCTGCGACGGTCGAAAGAGGTCATTGGGGAAAGGAAAAAGAGTGGCACAGTTTTGTGACTGCGCCACTCTTTTGATTGAAGGGTTAGAAGTTGAGACGCGCAACAATCTGAATGATGCGCCCGCCTGGATCATTGGTGTTGGACGAGTCGGCGTACGCCGCCACCACTTGCATAAACGCCGCATTGGATGGGGTGGTCGTCGCGGTGGTGTTCGGGTTAAAGAAGTTGATGTTGTTGAAGGCGTTCAAAAATTCACCGCGCAACTCGAAGTTGACACGTTCCGTAATCTTGACGCGCTTCACGGCGCTTAAATCAAATCGGGTAAATTTCGGCCCGGTGACATAAACGTTTTGCGGGGCACATTGCCCGCTGTAAACCTGAATGCAGCTTGGACTATTTGCAGGCGCGATGTAGCGTCCGGTTGGCGCACCAAGCGAACCATAACCGTTTGCCGACGTCGCACTAACGTTAAAGGCCTTGATTGTGTTGTCAATGATGTCCTGCGGCAGCATGTAAACAATCTTCGCAGCATCGTCGAAACGCAGTTTGTACGCCTTCTGCAAGTCTTTCATGGTCATCCCAACCAGATTGACGTTGCCGAAGTTGAACAACTGACCGCTTTGCACACGACCAGCGCCATCGAATTCCCAGCCGCCAACAAAACGGTCCAGCCAACCAGGCGCATTGCCAAACAATGCTTTGCCACGGCCAATCGGCAGTTCATAAATCCAGTTGACCTTGAACGCCTGATTCACGTTGAAAGTATTGAGCGCGTTGATGCGATCTGTGCGGAAGGAAACGCGCGACGAACTAAAACCTTTGGCGAGTTGGTAATTGGCTTGAATCAGTAAACCGTGCGACATACGACGGCGCAAATCTATCTGCAATCCGTCAAAACGGGTGTAACCGCCGTTACCAGTAAAGTTGGCTCCACCGCGAAGGTCCGGATTGGTCAGAAAGAAATTCGATGGCAAACCCGCCGCTAACGCATTGGCGCGGCGCCCAGCATCACTGTGCAAATTCGATGCATAGGTGATTGGTGCCGGATTGTTCAGTGCCAACGGATTGACGAAGGTTGTGCTGGTAAAGTTTGTGGAGGTGTAATTTGCCGCCACGCTTGGATCAACTCTGCCGTTGAAATACGCCAAAGTGATTGGCAGTGGCGATGTGCCAGTGCCGGGGCCGAAATAGCGGTAAGTATTGCCTCGGCCTGCTGTGATATTGGCCTGCAAGTTGGCTTGCGCCAGTTTGAATTCGGAGAGCAGGCCATTTTCCACGATGTTGTTTTCGTTATCGTTGAGGTCGTAGGTCGTCCATCCACGCAAATAGCGTGTGCCGACATATCGCACCTCAATGGCGGTGTCTTTATTGATTTCGCGCTGGATGCCAAAGCTCCAGGATTGAACGTAGGGAACCTTCAGATTCGGATCGTAAATGTTCGCCGAAGCAGTAATGGGCGCAGCGCTGGTTCCCGCGATAAATGGATAGTTTGGTGTCGCTGAAAAACTTGGCGGGCCAAGCCGGCTTTTTTCGCGGAACAGTACCGGTAACGAACCCAAACTGCCGCCGACCAGGTTGCCGATGGTCAGGTCGCGGTTGGTGGTGACAATGATGCCCGGATTGGCCGACAACGTGCCACGAAAATCGCCAATGCCGAATCGGCTATAGGACATGGAATAACCGCCACGCACCACCGTTTCGCCGCTTTCACCAGCCAACTTCTTCAGCAAGCCGGTTTTGAAGTTCGGCCGCCAAGCAAAGCCAAAACTCGGCGCAAAGTTTTTGTAATCGGGATTGTAGGATTCGTCGCCTTTCTTGAATTGAACAAATTGCGAAACGCGTCCCGTCAGAGTTCCAGGTTTGAAAAGGTTTCCGGGTCCAGAAACTCCCCACAAATCATCAAGGCTCATCGTCGAATAGCTGCTGTTGTTGGGCACAAACGACCCTTGCAATTCCCAACGCAGCCCATAATTGAGCGTCAGGTTCTGGCGTGCACGCCAGCTATCCTGAGCAAAAAATCCGATTTCGCGCTGGCGTGAGCGTTCAAAGGCATTGCCAAGATATTTGTATTGGCCATCTTCTTCGACAAGCCGCGCGTTGGCGTTAATCGCGGTGACGCGACCGGTCAGAACTGCGTATATGTTACGGGCATTGGTAATATCTGTGGCAGATGCGCCCTGGAAGTTACCGGCCACGAACAAGGCGTTCGCTGGATCGTTCACGTTGACACCAAAGCCAATCGTTGGAACCAACGTCTGAGCGTTATAGGTCAGTTTGACTTCGGTGTACTGGGTGCCGAAGTTCATCGAATGCGAACCGCGCGTCCAGGTCACCGTATCGCTCAGTGTTCGAAACAGAGGGTTGCGTCGGCTGGGAGCAGTAACAACGTAAGGATTGGTCAAGCTGTTACCGATTGCCCCATTGATGTTCAAAGCAAAGCCATCCTGATTGGCCAATGGTCCGCTAAATGTTGACGCGGTGGCCGACGGATTGAACCGCGAAGGACCGCCTGAAAGTCCGGCGCGCGCTTCGTTGACGATTGTCGGGGCCAGTGTTGAGCGGAGGCCTATCGAACCTGTGTAACGATCCGCAGGCTGGCTGCCCTCATTCGGGAAGCCTGGGAAGGCAGGCTCTACGTTGTTAAGAAAGTCTGGGCCACCACGGCCGCGGAAATAAGTCCACGAAAGTTCCAGATGGTGTTTGTCGGTCGCATTGACATCGAAACGCACGGTTGGGCGCTGGTTGAAACTGCTGCCACCAGGGCTATAGCTGAATCGCTGAAAATTGGGATCAGTCAGTTGCGTGATGCCGCCTGTGCCATTGGTCGCGCTGCGAATATCTGATAGCAACTTTCCGATTGTCGGATCAATGGTTGAAGTTTGCGCGTTATTGGCGGCCAGCGTCAGCAGATTGACTTGTCGGACCCCTGTCGAAGAGTTGTATTGGAACACGCCTGTTTGCGCCAGGGGACTGAGAATTGTCCGTTGCCGATTCACCTGTGTGGGCTGTTTGAATTCCTCGTAATTAACAAAGAAAAACGCTTTGTTTCGTCCATCAAAAAGCTTCGGGATCCAGATTGGTCCACCTAAACGTCCGCCATATTGATTGAACAGCACGCGTGGACGGGGTGCTTTTCCGGTGCGCGAGTCTGCAGCCAAATCGCGGTTGTTAAACCAGTAATTGGAATTCAGCGCTGGGTTGCGGTGGTATTCATAAAGGCTGCCGTGAAATTCATTCGTTCCCTGACGAGTGACGAATTTAACCTGCACGCCGCCCATTGCGCCGCCACTGGCTTCTGGCGTTGCGGTGGAAATGGTGACTTCCTGCACAGAATCCAAGCTTGGCGCAACACGAGCAAATAAACCATCTGTGGTTTTGTTGAAATTGTCCTGAATATTGATGCCGTCCAGCGTGATGTCAATTGCCGCTTCTGGCAATCCATTGACGATGGAATTGCGGGCGTCTGTTGGCGTGGACACGCCCGGCAACAAGACGACGAAATTGATCGGGTTGCGTGAAACCAGCGGCAGGCTGGCAATCTGGTTGACATTTAATGTCGTGGAGATATTGGCGGACTGTGTTTGCAAAATTTCCGCGCCGCCTTGCACGACAACAGATTCGCTAGCGGCGCCGACTTCCAGCGTCACATTTACCGTCGCCGGAACACCGGCGTTGATATTTATGTCACGCACCTCAGCCTGTTTGAAGCCTTGCGCGACAACCTTCAAGGAATAAGTTCCGGCTGACAAAGACGGAACTGTGAACAATCCATTTGCCGACGAAGCTGCTCTGAATTCGACGCCGGTTTCAGTGTGTTTCACGATGACCGCCGCCCCGGCCACCACAGCGCCATTCTGGTCGCTGATTGTGCCGGATAAGGGTGTTGATACTTGCCCGAAAGCCGCGACGCCAAGCATTACAGCCCAAACAAATACAAGAATTGAAAAAGAGAATTTTCGCTGCATAACTTCGGTCTCCTACATCAGGGGTTGATGAGTTGGGAGGTGAAACCGACTGGTGACACGCCTCCATTACTACTATTCAATACAAATAATGCCCAGAATTCGGATTTCAACCTGATCGGGTTAAAGAACCCTACGTAGAAATCTGAACTCCAAGGTCGAAAGGATGTAACTGAATCAGTAAATGATGGACTTGCAAAGCTAGGTCGTAGACCGCTTGCAAAGCTGAACTTTAAATTGCCTGACCGTTCGCTTTGCTTTTTTGAAGGATAACGAGATGTATTTTATGCGTAGCGGCTCAAACACGCTAGATTTATCAGGCTTCCAGCTAAAAAATTTCGCCACCAAAACAAAAGAAGAGTACGGCATTAGCTGTACTCTTCTTTTCGGGTGAATCCTCTTCCAAAATTTTAGAAGTTGATACGGCCGACTAACTGGATCATACGTCCGCCGGCATCGTTCGTTGTCGAAGTGTCACGATACGCCTGTGTCACTTGTCCGAATGTTGCATTCGCGAAGCCGCCAATCGTGTTCGTGTCATTCGCCGGGTTGCCGACGATGAAATTGATGTGGTTGAAGGCGTTCAGGAATTCGGCACGGAATTCAAAATTCACGCGTTCGGTAATCCTGGTCTTCTTCACGATGCTCAGGTCGTAACGGTCAAACCGTGGTCCGTACAGCACCAGATTGGTCGTTCCGCATTGACCGGTAAAGGCTTCGATGCAACCACCACGACTTGCCGGAGCGAAATAACGTCCGGTTGGCGCGCCCAGCGTGCTGTAACCATCAGCGCTGGTGGCGCTGACGTTGAACGCTTTGCGGGTGTTGTCAATGATGTCTTGCGGCAGGAAGTAGGCGATCCTGCCTGCATCGTCAAAACGCATCTTGACCGCTTTTTGCAAATCGGAACGGTTCATACCAATCAGTTGAACGTTGCCCAGGTTGAATGGTGTACCGCTCTGCAAACGCGCTGCGCCGTGGAATTCCCAACCGCCGATTGCACGATCCAGGACTTTGCCCGCGCCGCCGCCGAGCAGCTTGCCACGGCCAAACGGCAATTCGTAAATCCAATTCACTTTGAATGCGTGCGTCACTGCGAATGGTGAAATTGATTTGCTCAAGCTGAAGTCACGCAGCGTTGAAGGCTGTCCGCCAACGGTTGCGCTGCTGGCAAAAGCGTTTGAGAATGCACGACCAAGTGTGTAATTCCCCTGCACCAACAGACCTTTGGACAGGCGGCGACGCAATTCGATCTGCAACGAGTCGTACCAGGTACGTCCGTTGTTCTCAACTGAGAATGCGCCACCCAATTTGCCAGGGTTCGCCACAAAGAAGTTGGCGGGCAATCCTGCCGTAATGCCATTAGCGCGTAGGGTCGCGTTGTTGATGAATCCACTGGCTCCTATGCCGGTGCCAAAGCCAGCAAAAGTGCCTGGCGTAGGACCATTCACCGCCAAGGCATTAACAAAAGTTGCATTGGCAAAATTGGTGTTGGAATAAAGGGCCTGATTGCCAGCTTGCGCAGTGGGCGTACCGGTAAAGAACGCCAGCATAATCGGCAAGGGCGAAGTACCAGTGCCTGGACCTCTGTACCGGAAATGAGCACCGCCTCCCTGCGCGGCGGGAACCAACAGGTTGGCCTGCAGGTTTGCCTGCGCCAGCTTAAATTCATTGAGGAAGCCATTCTCGGTCAGATTGATTTCGTTCAGATTGTACTGCTGCCACAGCTTGACGCCGCGGTTGCCAACGTAACGGGCTTCGATAACGGTGTCTTTATTGATTTCGCGTTGAATGCCGAAGCTCCAGGATTGAACATAACCAAGCTCTAAATTCGGATTAAACGCATTTGCCGAATCCGTGATGACGCCACTGCTCGGGTAAACAGGAGTGGTTTGGAAGCTCGGAGCACCCAATCGGCTCTTGTCACGGAACAGCACCGGCAATGTTCCCAGATTCCCCAAAGCCAGGTTTCTGGCAGCGTTAATCGAAAGCCCGGGGTTGCTGGCGTAAATGCTGGTAAAGACGTTCAACCCTTCGCGGTTATAAGCGACCGAGTATCCACCGCGCAAAACAGTTTGTCCGCCATCGCCAGCGAGCTTTTTCAGAATTCCATTTTGAAATCGCGGAGACCAGGCAATGCCCAGGCTCGGTGCAAAATTGTTGTAATCGGTGTTGTACGCATTGGTCGAAGACTTGTACTGAGTATATTCGGTGGCTTTTCCGGAAAGTGTGCCTGGTTTAAACAAATTGCCCTGGCCGGAAACACCAAACAGTTGATCAAACGATGTTTGGGAAAAAACTTCGTTGGTGGCAATGAAGGGCTTCTGAACTTCCCAGCGCACACCATAATTGAGTGTCAGGTTTGGAGTTGCGCGCCATGAATCCTGAGCAAAAATCCCGAATTCATTTTGCCGTCCACGCTGAACGTTTTCACCAAAATAGGTGTATTGCAAAGTCTTTTCGTTCAAAATCGCCGAACCGCTGATGGCGGTAATACGGCCGGTCAACGTAGCATAAAGGCCGCGGGCGTTGGCCAGATCGGTGTTCGACGCGCCAGGAAAATACGTGTTTGTAAACATTCCGTTGGCTGGATCAGAAGCATCAACGCCCAACGTCAGTGTCGGGACGGCTGTTTGCGCCCAGCTAAAGAAATTAATGTTGGTGTATGTGCCACCAAATGTCATCGCGTGCGACCCGCGAGTCCAGTTCAGCGTATCAATAAATTGTTTGACCGGAGCATTGCGCCGACTGGGACCTGTTGAAACCGTAGCGTTAGTAATGCCAACGGCGCCATTCATATTTAGGCTAAAACCATCTTGATTGGCCAACGAGCCTGTGAACTGACCTTTGTTGACGTTCGGGAAGAACAGAATCGTGCCGCCATTTATTCCAAAGCGTGCTTCATTGACGATAGTCGGCGTCAACGTCGAGCGGAGAGCCGTCGCATTGGAAAATCGGTTTGAACCTTGGAATCCATTGTTCGGAAAGTTCGGGAAGGCTGGGTCGGTGTTATTTAAGAAGTCCACTAAACCAGTGAAGAGTTGATAGTTCCAAGTGTTTTCCAGTTTATGTTTACTGGTCAGGTTGAAATCCAAACGAACCGTAGGGAAATAACGAGTCTGACTGCCTGTGTTGGTGAACGTGAAGCGTTCCAAGTTGGGATCGGTCAATCCCTGAACGCCGCCAGTGCTCTTGGTCGAGTCTTCAATGTCCTGCAACAGCTTGGTGACCGTCGGATCAGCCGTTGTTGTGCAAGCGGAGCAGCCGCCCGTTACCGTTGCTGCATAACGTGCAGCAACGTCATACAAATTTACTCCCGGATTGCTTCCATAACGGAAAACGCCGCTACGCGCAGCGTCGCTCAAAATGGTGCGCTGGCGCGTGGCCTGTTCGGGAATGCGGTACTCTTCGTAATTGACGAAGAAAAAGGCTTTATCTTTTCCATTGAACAGCTTGGGAATTGAAATCGGTCCACCGAAACGTCCACCGAATTGATTCAGGATGATGAAATCACGCGGCGCTGTGGTGTAGCCCGGCTTCGGAGTATTGTCGCGGTTGTTGAACCAATAGTTGGCATTGAGCCACGGGTTGCGGTGATATTCATAGAGGCTTCCGGTGTATTCATTGCTACCGGAACGGGTGACGAATTTGATCTGAACTGCGCCTTCACCCGCGCTTTCAGCGCCGGGCGTAGCGGTTGAAACGGTCACCTCGTCCACAGCATCCAAGCGTGGGCGAACATAGGTGAAAAAGCCGTCTGAAGATTTCAGAATGTTGTCCTGTACGTTGACGCCGTCAATCGTGATATTCAGGGAGCCTTTGGGGAGGCCATTAATGGTCGAAGTACGTGGACGGCCGGGCGTGTTTGTTCCCGGCAACAACAAAACCAAATCAAGCGCATCGCGCGAAGTCAACGGTGTTTCGGTGATTTGCCGACCGGTGATGGTCGTGCTGATGTTGGCCGATTGTGTCTGCAACACTTCAGCGCCACCTTGGACGATCACGGATTCGCTGGGTGCGCCAACTTCCATCGTGACGTTCACTGTGGACGGAACGCCAACGTCTAGTTTGACATCTTGCACCACGACCTTTTTAAAGCCGTTGGCTTCGACTGTCACAGTGTAGACACCTGATCCCAGCGAAGGGACAGTGTAGGCTCCACTGCCGGAAGAAGTCACTTTGTATTCAACTCCTGTGGCAGCGCTTTTCACTGTGACGGAAGCGCCAGAGATCACTGCTCCATTCGGATCCTGGATGGAACCAGCGATCTGTGAAGTCGTACCTTGCGCCAGCGCAACAACGCTCAGCGCTAACAGAGCAAACATCGTGTTTATAAACCGATGTAGATTTGTTTTCATACAGGTTCCCCTTAAATTATTGATTGAAAATGTGGACTAAAGATTGATTGACTTTGTTTGCCTTACGCAGTGTGCATCGAAGTTATCCTTGCAAACATAAGGGACGACCCAGTCAACTTGCGTATATCTATAATTCCTTCACCTGCGAGAACTGGTTTTTTTGCTTAGTTGCGTGAGTGTTCGGACGAACTTTTGAATATTGCATACTTCTTCAGGCAATCTTTATGCCCTGCAACTACCACTGATAACCATATTGATTTAACAAGATTTAGGGTTGTTAACTTGGAAACTAGCCATCTAGTGCATCCATTTTTATGAACAAAGTTGAAGTTTTTGTATTTGATGGCTGACAATTGTGTTGGAATTGGTTGTTGTTCAATCATCTATGAAAGAATTCATTGAATATGACAAGTGTTCGCAAAACTCTTTCGAACTAAAAAGCCGTGTGCTATGGTTCGCAGCGTCTTAATCAGCACTGAGCTATTCTTACAGTGCTTCATCCCCAGAATTTGAATCAATGTCCGATAAGTAGGAATGGTGCCTATCTATGAACCCTACTGTTGTTCGGGCAATGGCTTCTTCGAAAGTTTTTCTTTCCAGCACATTGGGATCCTAAGCTTAGAATTCCACGTGGACAAGTTGTCG
>JADMIO010809288.1_pt1 | contig 68589 bp, 59 predicted proteins | sample 8958161 | NCBI WGS metagenome assembly JADMIO01 (sample SAMN16585339, study PRJNA669376) | soil metagenome | isolation source: Crop rotation soil | place: USA: Cullars Rotation, Alabama | collected 2011 | reverse complement strand
GGCCGCGACTTCAAGTCACGTGAATTCCAAGCTTCGGATCCCACTGTGCTGGAAAGGGTTCTGGGTTCAGGGCCGCGCGGCGACACAGGTGACGCTGGTGAAAACGAATACCAGTGACACTGCCGTGGGTGTCGCGATTCACAGCGGCGCGAAGCCGAATGCGGTGACGCTTTCGACGCCCGAATGGTCTCAGCCGTTGCAGTTGGCGCCAGGAGTGACCCAGCGCGTGATCGTGCCGACGAACGCCGGCGACAAGTTCATTCCGTTGACCATCACGGCCGCTGACGGATTCGTGCCCGCCGAAATGAATCGCGGGCGCGATCGCCGTCTCCTGGGCGCATGGATCGCGTTCGTCCCGGACGCCGTCCCTACCGCGTTGCAGTAAATGTTGTCGGACGCGGTTCGGCCTGGGCCGACTCGCACACTTCTCTGATGACGTAGATGGGCTTGTCCTGCGATTCGTGATATGTCCGCGACATGATCTCCGCCAGAAGACCCATCGTGACGAACTGGATGCCTGCGAAAATCAGCAGCACGCCGAGGAGCAGCAACGGGCGGTTCGCGATCGATTCGTGGCCGAAGAGGCGCTGGTACGACAGGTATGCGCCTATGAGAAATCCAGCGAGTCCGAGCGGAACGCCGATGAGTCCGAACATCTGCAGCGGGCGGGTCGAGTAGCTGAGCAGGAATTTCACCGTCAGCAGATCGAGGATCACCCGAAACGTCCTCGACAGGCCGTACTTGGAGCTCCCGTGGCTCCGCGCCCGATGGTTCACGACGACCTCGGCGATCGTGACGCCCATCTCGCTGGCGATGGCCGGCAGAAAGCGGTGCATCTCGCCGTAGAGCTTCAGCGGCTTTACGACGTCGGCGCGGAACACTTTCAACGAGCACCCGTAATCGTGCAGCTTGACGCCCGTCGACCACGAGATCAGCTTGTTCGCAATCTCCGACGGTAGCCGGCGTGTGAGCCAGGGATCCTGACGATTCTTTCGCCACCCGCACACGATGTCGTTGCCTTCGTCGATGCGGCGGATCATGTCGGGCAGATCGCGAAAATCGTTCTGGAGGTCGCCGTCGGCGGTTGCGATGAGCCGCCCGCGCGCGTATCGGAATCCGGCGGCAAATGCCGCTGTCTGGCCGAAGTTCCTGCGAAACCGGACGACGCGCCAGCGCATGTCGCGGCGCTGGCAGTTGACGAGCCGATCGAAGCTGTCGTCGGTGCTGCCGTCGTCGATGGCGATCACTTCATAGCTCCGCCCCGACTGGTCGAGCGCCTGCGTCACGTCGGCATAGAGCGGCTCGATGTTCGGCGACTCGTTGCGGATGGGGATGACGATCGACAGATCAGGATTCATTTCGTTCGTGTGCAAAATTGCGCAGGTCCGCAGACCGTGTCGATTATACAGGCGCTAAGCCTGTGCCGGCGCCCCGCGGCGCTTCCAGAAGTAGTACGCCACACCCCCTGCGAGCACGAGGATGCCGAGCACCAGGCCCACCGTCCGTCCGTTCTCGTGGATGTAATCGAGCGCCTGGCGGCCGTACATGACCGCCAGAATCCCCTCGCCGAAGTATCGGACGCCGCGGCCGACACCGATGGCCCAGATGAATGTCCGGAGCGGAACGTTGGCCACACCCGCCATGAGCACGAAGATCTTGAACGGCGCCGGAGGCGGAAGCAGCGCGGGAACGATGAGCGCCATTGCCCCGTGCTTGCGCATCAGGTTGGCTGCCGCTTCGGCCTTACCGCCTTTGAAGCGTTTTTCGAGGAGCGGGGTTCCACCCCTGCGGCCGACGTAATAGAGCGCGAGGCAGCCCGCGATCGACCCCAGCGTCGACATCGTCGCGTAGAACACCATCCGATGGGGATGGTTGATGACGAGCATCACGATGAGCAGGTCGTTGACTTCGGGAAAGGACAGAAACGACGAGTCGAGAAAGGCAATGAGGAGGAGGCCCGGGCCGCCAATGCTGAGCGCGAAGGCTTCAATCCATGCTGTAATCCGGGCCATGAGATCCGCGTAGAGCCCGGCTTCTGCCGGACCGTGGGTTATATTCTATTCGCGAAGTGACCGATCGTTTTCCGAAACTCCTGGCAGCGCTCGCCCTCGTCCTAGGTACTGCGACCGCCTTTTACTACAACCAGCAGGGACTCACGCTCAGCCACTACGACGCCAAGGCGCATCTTGTCGTCGCGCGCCGAGTGCTCGACAGCCTGACGCCCGAGTACTCGCAGATTGGCGCCGTATGGCTGCCGCTGCCCCATCTGCTCAACCTGCTGCCTGTGCAGATCGATGCGTTCTACCGCACCGGCGCATCAGCGGTCGCGATCTCGATTGTGTCGTTTGCGCTGGCGTGCTACGCGATTGCTCATTTGATCGTGCGCATCACGGGATCGCGCCTGGGCGCGGCGATTGCCGTCGCCATGTTTGCCCTCGATCCCAACGTGCTTTACCTGCAATCGACGCCGATGACCGAGCCGCTGCTCTTCGCACTTGTGCTCTGGAGCGTCGCGCTGGTCTACGACTGGTTGGAAGCAAGACTTGGCGCGCCTGCCGATGCCCGCAAGGTAACACGGGCACGGACGAAAGCAGGATGGGTGCTCGTCGCGGCATGCCTGACGCGATATGAAGCCTGGCTCGTGACGGCGGCGGTGCTCGTGCTGTCGGCGATCGTTCTGTGGCGTCGCGGCTCCTCGTTGTTGGCCGCGATCAGGGAAAGCGCAGATCTCGCGATCTTTCCCATCCTCGCCATCGTGTTGTTCTTCTTTCACAGTTGGTTCACGACAGGTGCGTGGTTCGTCACTGGCGGTTTCTACGTTCCGGATAATGTCGCGCATGGCAACGTTTTCAAAGCCGTCGGTGCTGTGCTGTACGGCATGCGCATTCTGATCGGGCGTCCTGTCGTCTTTGCAGCCATTGCCGGCGTCGTGTGGGTGTTGGTTCGAGGTCTCGGGCGTCCGCACAACGCTCTCTCGCTGGTCGTTCTGGCGCTCGTCGCATTCATGGCGCTGCCGGCTTACGCGTTTTTCGAAGGTCACCCCTTTCGCATGCGGTACATCGTGGCGCCGACGGTCGGCGCGACGGTGTTTGTGGGATTGTTGATTGGGTTACTGCGGGGCTGGGGCCGTTTTGCTGCGGCTGTCGTGGCCGTCGTGTGGCTCGCCTTTCACGCCAACCCGCTGAATGCTCAGGCGCCGATGGTGCAGGAGGCGCAGTGGGACGTGCCCTTCAGCCTCGGCCGACGAAACGTGACCGCGTGCCTGATGCGCGAGTACCACGGCGAGCGAATCCTCACGAGCATGGGCTCACTCGCGCACTACATGCAGGAGCTCTCGCGCGAAGGGATCAACATCAGAGATTTCGTGCACGAAGGCAACCTGCCTTACTGGCAGGAAGCGATTGAATCGCCGCAAGGTCGCGTGGGATGGATTATCGTCGAAGAGCGCGCCGAAGGCGGCGACATGTTGTCGGCACGCGTTCGAGATTCGTCGGCGTTCACGATCGGATTCAAGCGTGTGTGCGCAGATGGTGGCGTGGCCCTGTACAAAGCCCAAACAAGAGATTAGGAGCCTGTTTCTAAATTCTCGATCGTAGAAACGCCTCAGTAATCTTCAGCATCTCGTGATGGATGAGGCCGTTGGTGGCGAGCAGTTGATGACGCCGCGACGTGTGTGGTTCGCCCGCAAAGTCGGTCACTCTGCCGCCCGCCTCCTCGACGATGATGCTGCCGGCGGCGATGTCCCAGGGCTTGAGATCCTGTTCCCAGAAGCCGTCCATGCGTCCCGCCGCCACGTAACACAGGTCCAGCGCGGCAGACCCCAGCCGCCGGACTGCACGAGCCTTGCCGACGAACTCGCCGAACAACCCGATGATCTCAGGAATGCGGCTGTGGATGTCGTACGGAAAGCCGGTCACGAGCATCGACTCGACGAGCGTTGCAGCCTTCGAGACGTGGATCGGCCGGCCGTTCAGAAACGCGCCGCCACCGCGCTCGCCGACGAACAGCTCTTTGCGCGTCGGATCGTAGATGGCGCCAATCTCGCCGCGTCCGTCGATTTCGAGAGCGAGCGACGAGCAGAAAATCGGCAGACCGTGCGCGTAGTTGTTCGTCCCGTCGATTGGATCGAAGACCCAGCAGTGCGACGCGCCCCGCGTCGCGGCGTCTTCGCCGAACTCCTCGGCGAGGATCGTGTGATCGGGAAATCGCTCCGCGATCATCTTGCGGAACATCGTCTCGACTGCCACGTCCGCTTCCGTCACCAGGTCGATGGTGCCTTTGTGGGAAACCTCGAAGCCCCGCTCGATGAAGCTCATCTGAATTTCGCCGGCCTTGATGACTGCCTCGATAGCCGTCGAGAGAAACAGCGGGTTTTTCGTCATTCGGCGGAACGAATGCGCTTGCGCATCCGCACCTCCATGCCGCCGTGCTGCACGCGCGAGAGCGATACGTCGTCCATGAACTGTCGAATGAGGAAGATGCCTCGGCCGCTGGCTTTGAGCATGTTTTCGGGGGTCAACGGATCCTTTACCTTGGACGGATCGAACCCATTGCCCTGGTCGCGCACGCAGACGATAAAGTCCGTAGGTGCCGATTCGGGGCGGACAATAAAATCGATGAAGACGCGCTTGGCCGGGTCATTGTGATTTCCATGGGTGATGGCGTTGATGACCGACTCGCGCACCGCCATTGTCGTCCAGTGCAGCGAGTCGTCGTCGATGCCCACCCGGCGGGCAATGCTTTCGGTGATCGCCTGAATGACGTCAAGCGCTTCTATCGTGCTGTAGATTTCGAGATGCACATCCTGGAAAGCACAGGGCATCGTATCGGACGTAGTATAGTCTCCCGATGGCTCCCATCGCCGCCACGACGGTGAGGCCTGCTCGTCGCGTCAAGGGGACGGTGGGACTCGCCGGCGACAAGTCCATCTCGCATCGGTACGCGATGCTCGCGTCGCTGGCCACCGGCCGCACGACCATCCACCAGTATTCATTGGGCGCCGATTGCGCCGCCACGCTCCAGTGCCTCAAGGGCGCCGGCGTCGAGATCCGCCGGACCCGTTCGCCCGAGCGGGGCCTGACCGTTGAGATTATCGGCCGCGGCCTTCGCGGACTTCGGGCCTCCGCCGCACCGCTCGATGCGCAGAACTCGGGCACCACCATGAGGCTGCTCTCGGGCATTCTCGCAGCACATCCGTTCACCTCTGTCCTCACCGGCGACGGCTCGCTGCGGAAACGTCCCATGCGACGCGTGGTCGTTCCACTGGAGTTGATGGGCGCCCGTTTCGAGTCGCACGACAACAAACCGCCGTTGACCATTCACGGAGCGGCCCTCAAAGGCATCCGATACCGCACCGAGGTGCCGAGTGCGCAGGTAAAGAGCGCCGTCCTCCTGGCCGGCCTCCAGGCCGAGGGAATCACCGTCGTGGAGGAATCGGCCGCCACGCGGAACCACACCGAACTGGCGTTGCGGGCGTTTGGGGCAACGGTCCGAACCGATGGTCGTGCCATCGAGCTCGAAGGCGGCCAGCCCCTATGTGGCGGCGAGTTCGTCGTCCCGGGCGACATCTCGTCGGCAGCCTTCTGGGTGGCGGCCGCAGCGGCGATCCCCGGTTCGGACGTGGAGATTCTCAACGTCGGACTGAACCCGACCCGCACGGCCCTTCTCGACGCCTTGCGCCGAGGCGGCGCCGCCGTGGACGAAACTGTCGAACGCGAGGCGGGCGGCGAACCATCGGGACGCGTGCGTGTTCGGTATGGTCCGCCCCGTGCGTTAACGTTGGGAGCAGAACACGTTCCTTACCTGATCGACGAGATTCCGGCGCTGGCTGCCTGGGCGAGCCTTGGCGGAGAGCTGCACGTGACCGGTGCTGCCGAGCTGCGCGTCAAAGAGAGCGACCGGATCAGTGCGCTCGTTCTCGGTTTCCAGGCCATGGGTGCCGATGTCGAAGAGTTCAGCGACGGCTTCCATCTGCGCGGCTCTCGCCGGTTGCGCGGCGGTGAGGCCGACGCCGCTGGGGATCACCGTCTTGCGATGGCGTTTGCGATCGCGGCACTCGGAGCCGAGAAACCGTCGGTGATCAACGGAGCCGACTCAGTGGCGATTTCGTATCCGGAATTTTTTGCGACGCTCGAATCGCTGTCACAATCCACGGGCTCGTGAAGACCGACAAAATCTATCTGGTCGGATTCATGGCGGCCGGCAAAACGACATTGGCGCAGGGGCTTTCTCGGCGGCTCGGTTGGCGTGCCGAAGACGTGGACCTCCTTATCGAGGCGCGTGAACGGCGCACCGTCGCCGAGATCTTCGCGCGCGAAGGCGAGCCCTACTTCCGGTCGGTCGAACGCCAGGTGATTTACTCGCTGCTACCACAACGGTATATCGTGGTGGCGACCGGAGGCGGCACGTACATGGATCCGGAAAACCGCGCGGCCATCAACGCAGACGGCGTCTGTGTCTGGATTGACGCGCCCTTCGACGTGCTGCTCGACCGGATTCCGGCCGACGGCCGACGGCCGCTGGCCAACGATCGCGTGCAGATGGCTTTGCTCTACGAAAACCGGCGTCTCGTCTACCAGCAGGCTCACATCCATCTCGATGCTTCCCGCGCCCGCTCGGAAGAGCTGGTCGACGAGCTCATCGAGCAGCTCGAGTAGCATGCGGTACCTGGCCCTCAGCGACATTCACAGCAATCTCGAAGCGCTCGAGGCGGTGCTCCGCGCGTCGGCAGCACAGAAATACGACGCCGTGCTCGTGCTCGGCGATCTCGTGGGCTACGGAGCCGATCCGAACGCGGTCGTGGAACGCGTAAAGTCGCTCTCCCCTGTCGCGATCGTGCGAGGCAATCACGACAAGGTCGCCGCCGGGCTGGACAACGCGGAAGATTTCAATCCGATGGCCAGGGCGGCCGCGCAATGGACCCGTGACGCGCTCAAGCCCCCCACGCTCGAGTATCTCCGCAACCTGCCCGAAGGGCCTCATCTGGTGGACACCTCCGTCGAGATTTGTCATGGCTCGCCTCTCGACGAAGACCTCTACGTGGTGGCCGATCTCGATGCGGCGCGATCGATTGCCGTGTCGCGGACGCCGATCTGTTTGTTCGGCCACACGCACGTGGCGCTGAGCGCAAAAATGGACGGGCAACGCCGGCTCGAGATCGAAGCGCCGCAGGGTCATCCCGAGTTCGAGACTCGTATCGAACAGGACTGCAAGTACCTGATCAATCCCGGCTCGGTGGGCCAGCCTCGCGACGGCGATGCGCGTGCGGCGTATGCCATAGCGGATACCGATCGCCGGCTCGTCACGCTCTATCGCGTGGCCTACCCCATCGAAGCGGCGCAGAAAAAGATTCTGGAGGCCGGGCTGCCGCCGATGCTCGCGTACAGACTCGGCATGGGCAGGTAATTCGATCAACAGAAGAGAAGAAGATTAGAAGTGAAGAAGGCCACTGTGTTCGTGCCTTCGTGCCTTCGTGGTTATTTGGGCTCGTGCGATAGGTTCTTCTAAACGTCGGACCTTCTGTCCCGCTTTTTGAGTTCCATCGCAAACGCATCCTGGGCCGCGCGCGAGCCCAGGATCCAGCCGATCACGATCCCGACGAACAGGACGACGGGGATGAAGATGAAGTGCGCCGACGTCATGTTCGCGAAATTCATGGGTGAACCCCTTCGCTTCGTCCCGCCCGCGGCTTGGACAACTGCACCGATAGCGCGGTGAGCTCTTGCTCTACCTTACCGAGCTTTCGCCACATCGTCCATGCGTAGGCGAGGAAAGCCGCCCAGACGAATGCGTAGGCGGTAAGCACGAGCGGCACTGCGGGTAGCTGCTCGCTGGCCGGCACCTCGGTGACCGGTACGAATCCGGCCTGCGGCTCCTGCGCGAGGAGCGGCACGCCGACGAGCAGAAGCAGCAAGAAACAGATCTTCTTCATTCTTCGCTCTCGAGATAAAGCTGATCCACGAGCGCGCGCTGCTCTTCGATTCGCACGCGCAGTGTCATCAGCGCGATATACAGACACAGGAATCCGGTAAACGCGTACCAAAGCGGGAATGCGAAATCCACGGGCAGCGTGGGCACGACCGTGGTGAGCGGATGAATCGTGCGCCAGATATTGACGGACAAATAGACAAAGGGCGACGTCGCCATGCCGAATACCGCCAGCCCGGCAGACAACGTTTCCGATCCAGGGCCGCCGTAGCGCCGCAATAGCAGGTACGAGACGAAGATCATCCACAGCAGCAGCGACATCGTGAGCCGCGGATCCCACACCCACCACACGCCCCACGCCTTTCGCGCCCAGAGCGGACCCGTCACCATCGCCATCGCACCATACAGCACTGTGAGCTCTGCTGCCGCGTACGCGATCCAGTCATACACGGGGCGCTTCTTGATCAGGTAAATCCCGCTCACGATGCCGCAAAAAATCGCCGAGAGCAGCATCAGCATGGCGGGAGGCATGTGAAAATAAAAAATCTTCTGCACCAGGCCCATCTTCGATTCGAACGGCGCACGCACGATGACGATGGGCGCCGTCATGAAGATGAACCCCGCAAGACCGAGCAGCGGGACAAAGGCTTTTCGCATGGTCATTCCGTCATCACCGACTCGAAGGTCCAGAGCGACAACGTTAGAAATACTACGTCAAACGAGAGCAGGAGCATTATCCACACCCGAGCCATGTCGAGTTGCGGGGTGTCCTGCAAGAGCGCCGCGGTTCCACGGACGCCGGCGATCATGACCGGGATCGTAATCGGATACAACAGAATCGGCAGCAGCACGTCGCGGCTGCGTGCGCGCCCGAGCATGGCGGCAAACAGCGTTCCGACGCACGAAAAGCCGATGGTGCCGAAGAGGAGGAGCAGGATCATCAGGAACGTGTGCTCGAAGAGCCTCGCTTGAAATAACAGGGCGACAAGCGGCACGAGGACGATCTCTGTGGCCAGAAGCAGCGCCACGACGCCGAACAACTTTCCGACGTACACCGCCGGCCGGGCGCCTGGCGCGAGCAGAAGCGCGCGAAGCGTATCGCCATAACGTTCGCGTTCGAAGGTGCGTCCCAACGCGAGCGTTCCCGAGAACGCAATGGCGATCCACAGAATGCCGGCGGCTGCGTCGCCGAGGGCCCTGCCGTCGCCACCTTCGCCGACGAACGACACCGAAAAGACAATCACCACCGACAGCGCGAAAAACGTCGTGGTGTTGATGAGTTCGCGGCTGCGCGCTTCGATGGCCAGATCCTTCCTGGCGACAATCCAGACCACGCGCCAGAAGGCGTTCACGACGCCACTCCGCGTCGCAGGCGATCCTGGTAGCGCTGTCGAAGTCCTCGAACGTCGGCCTCGCTTGCCACAAGCTTCCCGTCCTGCAGGATGACGGCGCGATCGAGCACCGCTTCGGCCACGTCGATGTCGTGCGTCGCCAGCAACGTAATGCAGCCGGCTGTGCGCAATTCCCTGAGCCGTGCGATCAAGGCGCTGGTCGACGCGTCGTCGAGTCCGGTGAACGGCTCGTCGAGCAACACCAGCCGCGGGTCGTGAAGAAGCGCGCGTTCGAGCGCCAGGCGTTGACGCATGCCTCTGGAAAAACCGGACACGATATCTCCCCCTCGGTCGGCCAGCCGGGCGCGCTCGAGCGCGCGGTTGGCGGAACCTTCCGGATCGGCGACTCCGTAGAGGCGTCCGAAGAAAATCAGGTTCTCGCGAGCCGTCAGCTCGGAATACAGGTGCAGATCGTGCGACAGGACGCCAATGCGTCCGCGAAGCGCCGACCCGATTTCGCGAGCGGTCATGCCGCCGTAGCGAACCTCTCCAGACGAGGGAAGCGCCAGTGTCGAGACGATGGCGAGGAGGGTTGATTTGCCTGCGCCGTTCGGTCCCAGAAGGCCGACCGTCTCCCCCGCCCGGCAATCGAGCGAGATGCGCGACAGGGCGCGGCGGCGGCCGAAATGGCGGTTGAGATCGCGGATGGAAAGTTCGAGAAAGTCGACGCTCACGCGGCGGCGCCGGGGTCCCCGACGCGCGCTTTTTGCGTGGTGGGGTGGCCTCCCTGGCCGCCCTCGGCGTCCAGGTCGCGATACACGCGTTCGAGCTGCGCGATGAGCGCCGGACGGCGTTCGGCGAATTTTGCCGCGTCGATGCCGCCCGTCCGCCGCTGCTGTTCGAGCCGAACGAGCTCGCCGTAGATTTTTTCGCGTTTGCCCGTGAGCTGCTTCACGCGCGCGGCATTCGGACCTTTGGTCGGCTTGCGCGAGGCCGCCCACGCGGCTGCGCCGATGATGAGGATCGCGAGTCCAAGAGCGATGCGCCGCGGCACGGGGCTGTGATGCGGCAGCCCGGAAAATCTCAACGACAAGGTGGCTCCCGCAGATAATGCCGGGCCCTGCGCCAGGATCCAGTGCTCTCCTTCGAACTCCCGCTCCTGCACGTTCGGCAGTTGTGGCGAGGACAGGGACATGTCGCCAATTTTCTTCGTCAGCACGACCAGGTTCGGCACCGGCAGCGGAATCTTCTGATCGACCGTCACGTCGCCCAGGGAGAATGGAAACCGGTAGGCCAATTCGACCGGAGTGGGGCCAGGCTTGAACGGTCCGCTGATTGTGACGCGATCGCCCCGGGCGACCGCCTGCGGTGCACCGGCGAGGACCGTCGTGCTGAGCGCGCCAGGTGGCACATCCATCACCACAGCCGACGCCGGCTGGACGGGTGCGCGTGCGGTGTTTTGAATGTCGAGGAGGTAATAGATCTGCAGTGCTCCGTCGGTGTGCTCGACGATGATGCGCGTCTGGTCGCCGAGCACGACGTTGCCTGGTTGCGGTGGCAGCGCGGGCGCAGCGCTTGCCGTCTTGTCAGTGGCCACCAGCATGAGTCGAATGCCGCCATCGGCCGGCCACGGAAATTCCTGAGACTCGAGTCGTTCACCATCCACAACAGTGATTGCACGAGTTGTGGTACCGGGAGCGATACCGCTGAATTCGGCGCGGCCATTCTCGTCGGTTTTGACCGTCCCGACCACTTTCCCGCTGGCCTGCATTTCGACCGGTTGCCCCTGAATGTTGTTCGACAGCTGGCCGCGAATCACGCGAACCGAGACGTGCCCGGTCGGAAGGTCCGTGACTGGCCGAGGTATACCCGACATCTGCTTCGGATCGGGCATTTGGAACTGGGCCGATGCTGGGGAAAGTGAAAAGTAGAAAGTAGAAAGTAGAAAGGCGACGAGCACCGCCAGCAGCTTCGTGCCGCACGACTTGCAGAATCTCGCATCGTCGTCGTTGACCGTGGCGCAGGATGGGCAGACGCCGGCGGCGGCAGGTGTCGCAGGCTCATCCAGGGCAGGACTAAAGTCCTGCGCCACCGACGCGCCCACGGCAGGACTCGAGTCCTGCGCTACAACAGGGGTGCCCGCCGTTGTGCCCGCTTTCACCAACCGTTTCGCCAACTCGCGCTCGATCAGATCCCTGTAGCCGCTGCTCGTGCTGTCGAGCTCCTGCAGCAGTCGAACCGCGCGCGATCGCAGGCGCGCCGACATGTCGTGAAAGTCGTTGTCGGCGACCTTGCCCATCGCGTGGTCGAACTCGAGCTCCTTGATCGATCGCAGGAGCAGATTCTTCTCGCGTTCGACCGCCGCTCGCGTCTGACCGCCGACCATCTCGGGCTGGCGCGTCTCACCTGTCGTCAACGGACGCAGTGCGCTGAGCGCGGCGAGGCCGACCAGTGCGGCGCCGAAGATGCCGAGACACACGAAGATCAGGTTCGCCGGCGTCGTGCCGCGGATGAGAAACACCGCGACCGTTGCGCACACCAGTCCGCCCAGCGTGAAGAATTGCCACGGACGCAGTGAATCGGAATCGGGCTGAGTCGAAGCCAAGGGACTAGTCGAGGTTTTCAAGCTCGCGGTCGAGCTGGGCCTGGAGCGCGGGATCGCCAGTCGGCGCGGCGACGAGTGGTGGCTCCTGGGCCTCGTGCGAATGATGCGACCACTTTCTGATGGCAAACACGCCGGCGATCGCTCCTATCCCGGCCACCGCATACGGAAATGCCCACCCAAAACGATTGAGCCCTTTATCGTTCGGTTCGATCAGAATGTCCTGCCCACCGAAATCGCGGATGAAGGTGGCGATGATCGCGTCGTGGTCCTTCCCTTCCGCCATCAACTGTTTAATCTTCTCCGACTGAGCTGCGTGACCGGGGCAATTGGGCATCCCGCAGTTGTCGAGCGCCCGCCGGCAGCCGCAAGTACACACGATTTCGGAATGCAACCGCTTCTCGAGTGGATCCTTCGGAGAGAGGCTCACGGTGTCGTTCGTCGTTTGCGCGAACGCCGGCGCCGCAAGACTCAGGAGCAGCAACAAGGCCGTTGTGGTCGTCGCCACTTCGGGGGCCGGGAACTTCGCCATCGCGAACGCAAACGTCCGTTCGGGCAGGAGCACGATGCCGGTGCCAAATGCGATGACGGCAAAGCCGAGCCAAATCCAGTTGACGAGCGGATTGATGGTGATCTCGAGGCTCGCGGACTTCTCTTTGACGATGTAGCTCGGCATGTTGAGATAGAAATCCTCGCCGAGCCTGCGCCGGATCGCGACTTCGGTCGTCGGCTCTTCGTGCTTGTTGAAGAACCAGCGCGCCGGATACATCTTGGCGATTTCGTTGCCGTCGAGAAACAGCGTGAAATGCCCGGTGATCATCTGCTTCTGGCTGTCCTGCGTGACGCGCAGATCGTCCATCCGGACTGTGTAATCGCCGAGCGTGGTCTGCTGCCCGGGTTTGAGCAGCACCATTTCCGACTGCTTGTATCCCTGACCGGCAAATCCCAGGAACATCAGCACGATGCCCACATGAACGATGTACCCGCCGTATCGCCGGCGCGATCGTCCTATCAGACCGATCGTGGCCGTGAGCAAATCGGTGCCCGTGCTCTTGCGACGCACGATGGCGCCACGCCAGAACTCCTGCCAGATCGTGCCGAGAACAAAACCAGACAACATGAAGCAGACGCCCGACGACCACACGCGAATGCCCAGCGCGTACACCAGACCGGCAGTGACCACCGCCGACACCGTTGGCCACAGGAACTGGTACTTGAGATTCGAAACCGTTGTCTTGCGCCAGGCGAGCAGCGGTCCCACGCCCGTCAGGAACAGAAGAATCAATCCGATCGGCACCATCCAGCGGTTGAAGAACGGCGGTCCGATGGTGATGCGCTCGCCCGTGATCGCTTCACTGAGCGTCGGATACATCGTGACGAACAGGATGAAGAACGCCGAGAACAGCAGGATCCAGTTGTTGAGCAGGAACGCCGCCTCTCGCGAAGCCCACGAATCGAGCTCGTTGCTGGCGCGCAGGAGCGGCAACCGGTAAATCACCATCCCGAAGCTGAACGCGAGGATGATGACCATGAAGATCGTGAACATCATGGCGAGCTCGGGGTTCTCGCCAAACGAGTGCACCGACTGCACGACGCCCGATCGCGTCATGAACGTGCCGAAGATTGTGAGGAAGAACGTGAGGATCACGAGCGTGACGTTCCACACGCGCAACATGCTGCGCCGCTCCTGAACCATGACGGAATGGAAGAACGCGGTTGCCGTGAACCACGGCAGCGACCCCGCGTTCTCGACCGGATCCCATCCCCAGAATCCACCCCATCCAAGCTCTTCGTACGCCCAAATCATCCCGAGCGTGAGTCCGAACGTGAGGAAGAGCCACGCGAACATCGTCCAGCGGCGCACCGCGCGCAGCCACGCGTCGTCGAGGTGCCCGGTGATGAGTGCAGCCATGCCGAATGCGAACGGAATGGTCATCCCCACAAAGCCGATGTACAGCGACGGCGGGTGGATCACCATGTAGATGTTCTGCAACAGCGGGTTCAGCCCGTTGCCATCGGGCGGCACTTGCGTGAGGTATGTGTCGAACGGGTTGTTGTGGATCACCATGAGGAACAGAAAGAACATCTGCACCACAGAGATGACCGCAACGACATAAGGAATGAGCTCGCGGTGGCGATCGCGGTTGACGTGCACCGCAAGGCTGCCGAAGCACGCGAGCAGGAACACCCAGAACATGATCGAGCCGTCGAGACCGCCCCAGTACGACGTCAGCTTGAAGAACAGCGGCTGCACCGAGTCGGAGTAGCGCGAGACGTACCTGATCGTGAAGTCGTCGGTGACAAACGCGCGCACGATGAGCACCGAGGCCAGCACCATGAGCGCCGTCACCATATGGAACGCACCGATGCCGCTGTCGATGAGGCGCTGTGAACCACGCCGCGCACCTGCCACCGACACAGCCGCGGCGTAACTGCAGACGACAAAGGTTGTCAGGAGAATGACGTAGCCGAGAGTGGCCATGTTGGTACCTTCATGTATCTAGAGATCTATAGATCTCCAGATCTTTAGATCTTTAGTTACTAGTGCCCGTCTTCGTGTCGAACTTCGGAGCCTCTTCGTACTTCGACGGGCACTTGGCCATGACGCCGTTCGGCGCAACCTGGAAGTTGGCCTCGTCGACGAGGCGTCCCTTCAACACGACCTCAGCCTCATCTTTGAACGTATCCGGCAGGACGCCGGTGTAAGACGCGTGGACCACGCTGCCCTTGTTCTCGACTTTGAAGATGTATTGGAGGGTGTTCGGCTTTTGCTGCCAGCTGCCCTTCACGACAAACCCGTGGAGCTGCAGCGATTTTCCCTGCCACTGTGCAGGGCTCGCCATCACTTCGTCCACGTGTTTGTAGTACGCCGCATCTCCCTGCAGCGAATACCAGACGAGCCCCCCGAGGGCCGACGCAAGAACCACCACCGTGAGCGCAATCCTGGCGAATTTAGCGTTCATAGAAGCAATCTTCCCAAATCCAGCTATCAGAAGATGTCTTGAAATGTCGCGTATCTACCGGCCGAGCGACTCTCTCAGAGTATCACAGCCCAGCTCCTTTAAGAGCTGGTAGACATTGGAGATAGGGAGTCCGACCACATTGGAGTACGAGCCGTCGATTCCCTCGATAAACCGCGCGGCCAGACCTTGAACGGCGTAGCCGCCCGCCTTGTCGTAGGGCTCTGGGGTGGACACATACCACGCAATTTCCGGTTCGCTCATCAGTGCCATGCGCACCCGCGTCGGCTCGACGTGCACGAGGCGCCGCCCGCGGTGGCCGAGACAGATACCTGTGAGCACCTCGTGTGTGCGGCCCGAGAGCATCCGCATCATGCGTGCGGCGTCTTCAGCGTCGACGGGTTTCGCGAGAGCCTGGCCGCGAACGACGACGGTGGTATCGGCGCCGAGCACCACGTCTTCTGGACACTTCCCCATGGCGGCTGCCGCCTTCATTTCCGCGAGACGCGCGACAGCGTGCTCGGGCTTTTCATTGGGATAGAAGCGCTCGTCGATGTCGACCGGCAGCACGCTGAACGGGATGCCTGCAGCCTGCAGCAAGTCCGCGCGGCGCGGGGATGCAGACGCGAGTATCAATCGCATACGCACGCGAATGTTACACTGGCGGTAGAAGCCCTCATGGACCAGATTAATTCCGTCGTGCCGCGTGCCTTGACAGAGCTCTTCCGCATCGGACCGCTCTCGCAAGGCAAGCTCGACGTCGCATGGCGCGTGGCGGTCGGCGATGCGCTGTGCCGCGTCAGCACCGTTCGCTTGCACGCCGGTGGCACGGTCGAAGTGACGGCAGCCGATCAGCGGTGGCGCGCCGAGCTGAAACGCTCGACGCCGATGATTCTGACCAAGCTGAATGCGCTTCTCGGCACAAAAGCGGTCACGCGTCTCGTTGTGAAATGACATGCGAAAGCCAGTCATCGTCAGCGCCGCTCGAACGCCTTCGGGAAAATTCCTCGGCAAGCTGAAGAGTTTGCAGGCGCCCGATCTCGGCGCGGTCGTCGTGCGCGAGGCCGTCGCCCGGGCCGGCATCGATCCGGCTACGGTGGACGAATGCATCATGGGCAACGTGCTGACGGCAGGTGTCGGGCAGGCGCCGGCGCGTCAGGCGGCGCTCAACGGCGGCCTCAGCAACGACGTTGCCGCCCTCACGATTAACAAAGTCTGCGGCTCGGGACTGAAGGCGGTGATGCTTGCCGCGCAGGGAATCGCACTCGGCGATATCGATATCGCCGTGGCCGGCGGAATGGAATCGATGAGTAATTCTCCTTACCTGCTGCCCCGCGCCCGCGAAGGCCTGCGCATGGGCGATGCGAGCCTTGTCGATTCGATGATTCACGATGGCCTGTGGTGCGCGTTCGAGCATTGCCACATGGGCATGTCGGGCGAGCACGTCGCCGATCTGTATGGCGTTTCGCGCGAAGCGCAAGATGCCTATGCGGCCGACAGCCACAAGAAAGCTGCGTGCGCTGCATCTCTCGGACGATTCAAGGCCGAGATTGTTCCCGTCGAGATTCCGCAAGGCAAAGGTGCGCCGATCGCGTTCGACGAAGACGAGACGATTCGGCCCGACTCGACGCCCGAGGTTCTGAAGGGACTGAAACCGGCGTTCAAGAAGGACGGTTCTGTTACAGCTGGCAACGCACCTGGCGTCAACGACGGCGCCGCGGCGGTTGTCGTCATGTCTGAGGATCGGGCACGCGCTCTCGGGGCGCAACCGATGGCGCGCATCGCGGGTTACGCGACGAGCGGTCTCGCTCCGAAGCTACTGCTGATGACGCCGGTGGGCGCCATTCGAAAGCTGCTCGACAAGATCGGCTGGCGCATCGAGGATGTCGACTTGTTTGAAATCAACGAGGCGTTCGCCGCACAGATGGTCGCTGTGATCAACGAACTGGGCCTCGATCCCGCGCGCGTGAACGTCAACGGTGGTGCGATCGCGCTGGGCCATCCGATCGGCGCCAGCGGCGCGCGTGTGTTGACCACGCTGCTGTATGCGATGAAAGAACGTCGCGCAACGCGAGGAATTGCGTCGCTCTGTCTTGGCGGCGGAAACGGAGTGGCGCTGGCGGTGGAAACGTAACGAAGAGCTAAGAACGAAGAGCTAAGAACGAAGAACGAAGAAAGCACGCGTGTCACGTTGCCACGAGTTCTTCGTTCTTAGTTCTTCGTTCTTCGTTTTTCGTTCGCACCCGTGAGCGTCCTCTTGCTCCACAGTGCCCACGTCACTATCAGTACCGGCAAGAGCACTAACATTTCGCGCGAAAGCGCTCGCAGATTGCCGAAGATGAACTCTCCCGGACGCCAGTACCTGCGCGACACTTCAGTGAAAACATTCCACCCCGTCAGGTAGTAGTCGGCCGACAGCGGCCACAACGCCGTGAGTCCCAGCGGCGGTGAGGTGTCTTTCCCCAACAAATCGAGCACTGCATGAGACGCGTATGCGGCGGTGAGCGCGGCCGTCAACGGAAGAGCATCGGGCGTGCGCGTTCGGAGCACGAGCCATGACACAATGCCGACGACTGCGACGGCCGCGATGCTGTGCGTGTAAATGCGATGCAGCCCGGCGATGATGTCGAGATCGGGTGCGACTGCCAGCGCGGCAGACGTCGCGAGAATCGGCATCGTCAGGCGCGGACGGGTCGCTGTTGAGTTGGTGAGAAACGCGGCGGCGAGGCCGCCGACGGCGTGCCCGAACGGCGTCGGCATTCTTTGCTCATATTCTTCATCAGAACGGCCGCAGAAACTGCGACGATGGGCGGCCGCTGACGAAGAGGCGAAAGTGGCAGTGGCTGTAAGTAGCTGAAAATAATGGTTCTGTTGTCTGTCCTAAATCCATTTTCGCTTGACTTCACGTGGGCACGTCCCTAGAATGCGCTCACGTTACCCGTCGACTCCGCGCTCGGAGTCCTGAGCCGGCCGGCGGGCAAAGGAGATTACGCATGCCCGTAGCACCAGACAAGCAGGAACGAGACGAGCGGAACGAGCGCGGCAAAGCCGTCGAGCTTGCAGTCGGCCAAATTGAGAAGCAGTTTGGCAAGGGCTCCATCATGCGCCTTGGCCAGCGAGGCGCCGTCCAGCCCATCGACTCGATTCCCACCGGCGCCATCAGCATCGATTACGCGCTCGGGATTGGCGGCATGCCACGCGGCCGTGTCATCGAAATCTTCGGACCCGAATCGTCGGGCAAGACGACGCTCGCGCTGCAGGTGATCGCGCAGTCACAGAAAACGGGCGGGATGGCGGCGTTCGTCGATGCCGAGCATGCCCTCGACGCAGTGTATGCGAAGAAGCTCGGCGTCGATCTCGACAATCTTCTCGTATCGCAGCCAGACAACGGCGAGCAAGCGCTCGAAATCGTCGAGGTGCTCATTCGATCCGGCGGCGTCGACGTGGTTGTCGTCGACTCGGTGGCGGCACTTGTGCCGCGCGCCGAAATCGAAGGCGAGATGGGCGATGCGCAAATGGGACTGCAGGCGCGCCTCATGTCGCAGGCGCTGCGAAAGCTCACTGGTGTCGTGTCGAAGTCGAAGACGTGCCTCATCTTCATCAACCAGCTTCGCGAGAAGATCGGCGTCATGTTCGGCAACCCCGAAACCACCACGGGCGGCCGCGCGCTCAAGTTTTACGCGTCGGTGCGTGTCGACATCCGCCGCATTGCGAGCATCAAGGATGGTGATAGCGTCGTCGGCGGACGTACGCGGGTAAAGATCGTCAAGAACAAGGTCGCTCCTCCGTTCCGCGAAGCCGAGTTCGACGTCATGTATGGCGAAGGCATTTCGCGCGAGGGCGACCTGCTCGATCTCGCTGTCGACAAGCGCATCGTCGAAAAGAGCGGTACGTGGTTCGCGTACAGCGGCGAACGGCTCGGCCAGGGTCGCGAGAATGCCAAGGCATTTCTGCGCGAAAATCCCGAGACGTTCAAGAAGATCGAAGAACGGGTGCGCAAGGAGCTCGGCCTGGTGCGCGACGCCGAAGTGGCGCCGGCATAAGTCGTCGAGGGCGCCGGCCCCATGTCACACCTCATGGAAGCCATTGGAAGGCTCGACTTCGCCGCCTTCCAGTGGCTTCGGACTCACCACTGGCCATGGCTCGATCCGATCATGGCCGGACTCAGCGATATCGCGATCAGTAACGGCGTCTGGATCTTCCTGGCTCTCCTCATCGGCTTGACGCAACGGGGGCGCTGGGCGGCAATCGTTCAGGTGCTGCTCGCGGTCATTCTCACGGGCATCTTGACCGACTACGTCGCCAAACCCTACTTCAATCGTCAGCGCCCGTTCGAGGCGTACACCGATACCCGGGTCTATGGCTACAAGCCGACGACGCGCTCACTTCCGTCGGGACACGCGGCAGGGGCTGTTGCTGGTGCGTACACACTTTCGCGAGTGGCGCCCGAAGCGCAGGCCGTGTTCTGGATTCTGGCAGGGCTGATTGCGTTTTCGAGGGTCTATCTGGGGGTCCACTACCCGATCGATGTCATCGCGGGCGTGGCGTGGGGGTTTGCGCTGGCCAGGTTCATCGTTGGCGGGACGCGGTGGAGGTTTCAGGAGGAGGCTACGAAACTCCGGCATCCTCGCTGACGCACACCTCAGGCGCGTGCATCCTCACCCACCCGCTGAGTGATGCGGACGGAATGACCAGCGGCAACAGTTCCCGATCTCGGCATCCCCTGCACCGGAAGAACACGAACGTGGCTGTGCGGATCACTCCGACGACGAACCGATCGGTTCCGCAGGAGGGACAGGTTGGCGTGACGAGCCGATGCTGGCTTCGTCGGTCGGCGATTGCAATTGCGCTCATAGCACCTTCCTTTTCTCGTCGAAAGGATCGCCGACGCATGTTTCTGTGCGGTAAAGGAGGTGTACCGGGGAGGTAAAAAAGTGAAGGTGACGCCTAAGTCTCTGAAAGAAAAGATGTTTGGTTTGAAGGTTTTTGTTTGCGCCGTTGAGCCCGCGGCGAGGTTTGCCGAAAGTGCCTGCGCGCGAATTCTCGATTACGACAACCATTTTCCAAGGTCGCACTGAGCGTTTCGGGAGCACTTGAGGATGCCGTTTTCGAGCATGTCGATAGTCGCGCCAAACTGTTGCCACAGAATCGCTCGCGAGGTCGCATCTATGAGTGAGGTTTTGATATAGTTGTGGGCTCAGCGCGCCCGGTTTTTAGCGTCGAAGGCGGCCAGGTAGCTCAGTTGGTAGAGCATACGACTGAAAATCGTAGTGTCGACAGTTCAATTCTGTCCCTGGCCACCAACCTTCGCTGGCTTGCGCTGCAGCTCGGAGCCAGCTTCGGTTGGCAAGCCGTCGAAGGTTGTCCACCGTAGCGCGGAGCGCGAAGGTGGACCAACGTCAAAGACATCTTCCGGTCTAGATGGATTGACCTAGCAAGGTCGAGCCGTCCTCCCCCATTAGTCCCAGCTCGCGGCGAAAGCCGCCAAGATTAGAACGAACACGCCCGCGCCGACACTCGCGCCGATAGCCACGGCTTTCGCGATGTTCGATCCGTTTTGCTTCAATTCGAGTTGCGTCAGTTGGTCGTATGGAATTCGCCTGGCCGGCTCGGGGATGCGAGTTTTTGCCTCGAGCGCGATGCCTTCCTGATCGACGAGCGCGAGCACTGCGGTCTGTCTCCTGCCATCCGTCGTGCGCACACGCACGGTGGCGCCGATCGGCAGCTTGCTCGCATATGCGTACCAATACCCCGGCGATCGGTCGATGGGTGTGCCTTGCTCTCCACAATAGCCCGCACTTGGGACAAATAGCGCGACGACCAATACCCACGAAATAACGCGAATCATGTGCCGTCTCCTCTCAGAAATCGAAGCCAAGACCCACCTTCCACACCAGGTGGTCGACCTCGCGGCGAATTCCGAGCTTCAGCTCAGTGTTGAAAAACGTTCTCTCGGTTGCGTAGAGCTTGAGGCCGGTCTTGAGAACGCCCTGCGCAAACACGTCGGACCGGCGCTCGGTCAACGGTGGAATATCAACGGGAATCGTCCGATTCGGGGAAAGAAAGATTGATCGCGACTGGCGTCCACGCTCGATGGTGGCGCTGCGGCGGATGAGGTCGACCCCGATCCCGACGAAGGGGTGCACCCAGGCATTCCGCCCGAACTGGTATATTTGCACCGCGCCGAAACGAAGGTCGCGGGCAGTGTGATCGGCGACGGCGAACGTCGATCCACCTCCCGGATACTCGAAGTTTTCGTAAATTTCATCTCGGCCGGGATCGATCCACCCGAGTTCGAGTTCCGTTTTGGCATGGTCGGTCCAGTAGTGACCGGCGCTCGCCGACACGAGCACGCTGCCGCGCCAGGCATCGTATCGAGACAGCTCGAAGTCACTACCTGCCCATCCAATGGCGATACTGATGTCGTTCTTCGGTAACGGCTGTGCCGCCGGCTGCGCCGCCGCCCACGCCGGGAGAGCACAGCACATGACGATCGCACCCACAACACGCATTCGGTCCTCCTGCTCCTGATTGCGCAAAAGGAGCAGAACGCGGCTCACCCGTTCGAAAACGGACTGATTTCCAGTTGTGTGCGCGTTACCCTCAAAAAACGTCGGCGAATTTTCCTTCCAGGGTTGATGCCATGAACAAGATTGCCGCACCGCAAATTTTGCAGCGCATCCGCGCCGAGTATCTCGAAATGCCCGGTCTCACCCTGAGGCCCGAGCAGGTACAGCGCCTGTGTGGCGTCGATCGCAACCTGTGTGAGACCGCGCTTGCCATGCTCGTCGAAAGCGGCTTCCTGTCGGTTCGTCCCGACGGCGCTTACGGCCGCTTCAAGAACCCCGACATTACGCGCGCGCGTCCCGCGAAAGCGAGTCTCGAGCCCAGCGTGTTGTCGACGATGGGCCGTCTGCGCACACGGGCAAGTTAGCCGTCATCGTACTGATGAAACGTTCCGGCGCCGTGTGGCGAAGGGTGTTGATCGTCGACGACGATCGCGATACACGCGAGATGTACTGCGAATCGTTGCGGTCGATGGGATTCGATCCGACGGCGACATCATCGGTCGAAGAGGCCCTGCGCATCGCTATTGAGGCGAAACCGGCGGTACTCGTCACCGATCTCCGCTTCAATGGATCAATCGACGGGATCGACTTGATCCGCCGCCTGCGCGAAGATCGTCGAACGAGCGACGTGCGCACAATCCTGCTCACCGGTGCAGCAATGGGAGAAGATCGCGATCGAGCCGAGGCTTCGGGCTGCGATCGCCTGCTCATGAAGCCGTGTCTGCCCGACGCGCTCGCGTCCGAAATCCGCCGTCTCGCGGTGGCGCGATTTTCACCGGGCAAGGATGGCGGAACTCTTCAGGCCCGATCCGTCTCCAGCCCTCGCTCCGATCGCCGAAAGGTCTGACCTTTGCTTCTCCGCGCTCGCGTGGAGATTCTCGAAGACGTCAAAAACCGTCAGTGGCCGGTGCCCGAGGAACCCTGGATCGTGAGACAGGCCTGGAACGACCTACTGTTCGCGCATTGGCCTGTCGCCCGCGACAGGCTTCGGGAGCTCGTGCCTGCGTTTCTCGAACTCGACGCTTTCGAAAACGAAGCGTGGCTCACGATTACTCCGTTCCGGCTTTCTGATCTGAGCCCGCGCGGTGTGCCCGCGCTTCCCTGGGTGTCATCGTTCGACGAAATCAACGTGCGCACCTATGTTGTGTACAAAGGCATCCCGGGAATTTATTTTTTCAGCCTCGACGCCAACAGCACGGTGGCGGTCGGCGGCGCCACAACGCTGTTCCATCTCCCGTATTTCCTCGCAGACATCGAGGTAAAAGAAGATCGCGGGCGTCTGGCGTATCGCAGCCGGCGTCTCGCGGACACGGCTGCCGAGTTTCAGGGTGAGTACGCACCTGCAGGAGCGGTGTTCGAACCCCAGCGCGGCACGCTCGAATATTTCTTGACCGAGCGGTACTGCCTGTACACACAGGATGCTGCGGCTAACGCGTACCGCGTGGAAATTCAGCACCGTCCCTGGCAGCTGCAGGCAGCAGACGCACACATCGCGATCAATACAATGGCCGATCCGGCAGGCGTGCGCCTGCCGTCAATGGCGCCCGTGCTTCACTTTGCGCGGCGCCAGGACGTCCTCACCTGGCGGCCGCACCTGTTGCGTTGACCTTACGGCCAGTGTTCGGTTCCGCGTCACCCGCTGGTGAAAGCGTCGTTTCCCACTTCCACGCAGAGCCGATGATTTCCTCCAGTGAGCTGTGTTGCGGGTGCCACCCGAGCGATTTCGAAATGCGTGCGGAGCTTGCGACGAGCGCCGCCGGGTCGCCGGACCGCCGCGAGCCGTCGATGACTGCGATCTCGCGGCCCGTCACCTGGCGCGCGGTATCGATCACTTCCTGCACCGTGAAACCGTCACCGCAGCCTAGATTGAAGATCTCTTCGCGCAGTTCCTTCGCCGCGAGTGCCTCGAGCGCCCGGACGTGGGCATCGGCGAGATCCGAGACGTGAATGTAATCGCGCACGCACGTGCCGTCTCGTGTGGCGTAATCACGGCCGAAGACAGTGATCGACTGGCGCTGGTCCTGTGCCGCGCGAAGCACGAGTGGAATCAGATGTGTCTCGGGATCGTGGCGTTCGCCGCGTCGGTCGGTCGCGCCTGCGGCATTGAAGTAGCGCAACGAGGCATATCGAATCGCGTGTGCCGAATGATACCAGTGGAGCGCGTGCTCGATGGCGAGCTTGGTTTCGCCGTAGGTATTCGAAGGCGCCGTGGGATCGTCTTCGAAGATCGGCACGCGCGATGGTTCGCCGTACACCGCAGCGGTCGAAGAGAATACCAGCATCTTGATCTTGGTCTCGACGAGCGCGTTCAGCAGCGCGATCGTCGCGACGACGTTGTTTCGATAGTAGAGCTCGGGCTTCGTCATCGACTCGCCTACGAGCGACGCGGCAGCCATGTGCACGACGGCTTCAATCTGGTTGTCGAGGAGCGCGTTTTTCACAGCGTCGCCGCTGAGCAGATCGTTTTGGACGAATGTCGCCTCCTCGTTCACGGCGTCCGCGTGACCTTTTGACAGGTTGTCGTAAACGACAACACGATGGCCGCCGGCCACAAGCTGATCAGTGATGACGCTGCCGATGTAGCCGGCGCCACCGGTTACCAACACTCGCATATTGCCTCCGTTATTCGGTGCACTGGAGCAAACACACTGCCAGCGCGCGCGGTACGGTCCTTACCGGATCGATAGTTGCTTGAACACTGTCATCGGAACAATGAGCCGACACGGATACCCTCGCCCTCAACTCGAGCGGAAAGATTGGCAATCGCTGAACGGCCGCTGGGACTTCGCAATCGATCCCGACGGTGTCTGGACCCATCCGAACGACGTCGCATGGTCCGGCACCATCGAAGTGCCGTTTGCGCCCGAGACACCAGCCAGCGGAGTCGGCAACACCGGATTCTTTCGCGCGGTCTGGTATCGGCGCACCGTGCCACAATCGCCGCTTGCTAACGGCCAGCGCACCCTGCTCCATTTCGGTGCCGTCGACTACAGGGCAACCGTCTGGATCAACGGGTGCGAAGCAGCGACACACGAGGGCGGTTACACGCCCTTCACCGTCGACCTGCAGCCGTTCGCGCGCACCGACTCGCTCACCATCATCGTCAGAGTGTTCGACGATCCAGCCGATCTGTCGCAGCCACGCGGCAAGCAGGACTGGCAGCTCGAGCCGCATTCTATCTGGTATCCGCGGACGACAGGCATCTGGCAGACCGTGTGGATGGAAACGGTCCCATCGACATGGATCGGTCGCGTGCGCTGGACGCCCAACCTCGAGCGATGGGAGCTCGGGTTCGAAGCATGGATGGAGGGGACACGGCGCGAATCGCTGAAGCTCGGCGTCAAGCTGCGCGTCGGAGATACGTTGCTCGCCGACGACACCTACGCGGTCGTCGCCGGAGAGGTCCATCGGCGAATCGCGTTGTCGGATCCGGGGATCGACGACTATCGCAACGGCTTGCTGTGGAATCCGGCGACGCCCACCATTATCGACGTGCAGCTGCAGCTCTGGGCCGACCGCGGCGATCTGCTCGACGAAGTGACGAGCTACACAGCGCTGCGGTCGATCAAAGTCGACAACGATCGAATCGTGTTGAATGGCCGTCCGTACTTCCTGCGCATGGTTCTCGATCAGGGGTACTGGCCCCACACCGGTCTCACGCCACCAGACGATGACGCGCTGCGAAAAGATGTCGAGCTCGCTAAGGCAATGGGTTTCAACGGTGTACGGAAGCATCAGAAGATCGAAGATCCCCGTTATCTCTATTGGGCCGATACACTCGGCCTGCTCGTGTGGGAAGAAATGCCGAGCGCCTATCGATTCGCCGATGGCTCGGTCCATCGGGTCAGCCGCGAGTGGATCGCGGCGCTCACGCGCGACACGAGTCATCCGTGCGTCATCGCATGGGTGCCGATCAACGAATCGTGGGGCGTTCCGAACTTACCGACGAGTCCGGCCGAACGCCACTACGTGCAGGGACTTTATCACCTCACGAAAACGCTGGATCCAACCAGGCCCGTGATCGGCAACGACGGGTGGGAAAGCGTGGCCACAGACATCATCGGGATTCACGATTACGACAGCGATCCGGAACGCATCGCCAAACGATATCGAGCGGACGAAGTGCTTCCCCGTTTGTTCAAGCGCGAGCGGCCGGGAGGGCGGCTCCTGGTGCTCGAGGGCGATCGCCCGCACGAGCAACCGATCATGCTGACGGAGTTTGGCGGCATCACCTACTCGCCCGATCCCAAGACGTGGGGATATTCACGCGCGAAATCCGGCGCCGAGTTCGAACGCAAATACACAGAGCTCCTTCGTGTCATCAACTCGCTGGGGCTGTTCGTGGGTTTCTGCTATACGCAATTCGCCGACACCTATCAGGAAGCCAACGGCCTGTTGTTTGCCGACCGGACGCCGAAGATCCCGCTCGACCGCATCGCGCGGGCGACCCTGGGCGGCACGATTCCCTCCGACGATCCGAGCGTCACCATCGGCAGCCATCCACATCCCCCGCTGTCGACAGACCCCGTTTCGCTTCCCGTGGTGTCCGACGACGAGCCGCACTGATGTTCAGGCAAACGCTCACGAAGCAAGACGGCCGCAAGCTCGAGCTCTACTCGCGCCGGCCGATTCCGGACGGGTTGACCGCGCCTTCGCCGGAGGCGTCGCGAATTCCTCCGAAGCCGCACATGCGATGGCATCCCCTGCGGGCGGAGTGGGTGGCGTACGCGGCGTATCGGCAAAATCGTACGTTCCTGCCGCCTCCCGAATACAATCCGCTCGCGCCAACGACCGATCCTGCGCACCCGACAGAGTTGCCGGCGGGCGATTACGACGTTGCGGTATTCGAGAACCTGTTTCCGACCTTCGCCATGTCGGCTGCCGATCCGCCCGCCTTGAAGGCGGTGAAGACGGCACCTGCCTGCGGCGTATGCGAGGTCGTCGTCTTTACGCAGGATCCCGGTCAGAGTCTCGGCGGCTTGCCGCTCGATCATCTCGAGCTGATTGTGGGGGTCTGGGCGGATCGCTATCGCGAACTCGGCGGCATCCCGGACGTGCAGTACGTGATGCCATTCGAAAACCGCGGCGTGGAAGTTGGCGTCACGCTGCACCATCCTCACGGACAGATTTACGCGTATCCGTTTATTCCCCCGATTCCTGCGCGCGAGCTCGACGCGCAGCGCGCCTTCTTCAGCGCGCATTCACGCGGCTTGCTCGAAGACGTCATCGAAAAGGAAATCGAAGACGGCAGACGCCTTCTCTATATCAGCGACGAGGCGATCGCGTTCATGCCCGTGTGTGCGCGCTATTCCTATGAAGTGTGGGTCGCGCCTCGACGAGCGGCGGCATCGGTCGCCGAGCTCGACCAACCCGAGCGTCGTGAGTTCGCCCGTGCGTTGAAGACCGTCCTTATGAAGTTCGATCGGTTATGGGGCCGCCCGTTTCCGTATGTCATGGTGTTCCATCAAGCACCGACCGACGCACAACCACACCGTGAAGCGCATCTGCACATCGAGTTCTACCCCGCCTACCGGATGCAGGGGCGGCTGAAATACCTCGCCGGCAGCGAGCTTGGCGCCGGTGCGTTTACTGCCGACACGCTGCCCGAAGACAAGGCCGCCGAGCTGCGCGCGGTCGAGGTCGACATTGAATGACATCTTCCGTGACACCTTCGGCGGCGACGCCGAGATCACCGCGCGCGCTCCCGGCCGTGTGAATCTCATCGGCGAACATACCGATTACAACGGCGGCTATGTGCTGCCCACCGCACTGCCCCAGGAAACGATCGTGCGCCTGGCGCGACGATCCGATCGCACGGTGCGTGCGTACAGCGCCGATCTGGGTCCATCGAGTCTCTTCGAGTACGACCTTGGCGGCGAGCGTCGAGAGGAACAGTGGGCGGATTACCTGCAGGGCATCACGTGGGCGATTGCCGAGCGCAAACCGCTTGAGCAGGGGTTCGACCTGCTCGTCAGTTCCTCAGTGCCGATTGGAAAAGGCCTCTCGTCGAGCGCCTCACTCGAGGTCGCTATTACGCGTGCCCTGAACAAGGCGTTCGGACTCGGCCTCTCGGATGTCGAAATCGCCTCGGTTGGACACAGAGCCGAGACCGCGTTCGTCGGCGCGCCGGTCGGCATCATGGACCAGATGGTGTGCAGCCTCGGCGACTCTGAGACGGCGCTGTTCCTTGATACGGCCACGAGCGAATTCCAGAAAATTCCGCTGCCGACGTCGGCCGAACTCGGCGTGATCGATTCAGGGATCGCGCATTCGAACGTCGGTGGTGAATACCGAACGCGGCGGCGCGAATGCGAGGATGCGGCGCGGGCGCTCGGCGTTCGTTGGCTGCGCGACGTCTCGATAGAAGATCTGCCACGAATCGCTCAACTCCCCTCGCCGCTCAATCGCCGGGCCCGGCACGTCGTCACCGAGAATGCGCGCGTGCTGGCCGCCGTGGACGCGATGCGCAGGAACGACGCCGAGACGCTGGGGCGATTGTTCGGCGAGTCTCACGCGTCGATGCGCGACGATTTCGAAGTGTCCCTCCCCGATATCGATCGGCTCGTCGCGATCGCGACCGAACAGCCCGAGACGTTCGGCGCGCGTCTCACCGGCGGAGGATTCGGCGGCGCGATCGTCATGCTCTGCCGCAGACAGACGGCGAAATCCGTCACCGATCGAACGTTGAAGATCTACACGAGCGACACGCACTGCGACGGCCAAGTGCTGCTACCGAAGTGATTCGCGGCATAACTATTGAACATTGACAGGGCGAAGGAGCATAGCTTTGGCCAACGCTGCCGTAAAAAGAAACAGCCGCGATCTAATTTGTCTGTCCCACTTACGTTGGAACTTTGTCTTTCAGCGACCGCAGCACTTGATGACGCGATTCGCGCGCGAGCGCCGCGTGTTCTTTTTCGAAGAGCCGATGTTCGACGTCCACGTTCCAGAGTTGCGCATCACCATCGATCACAATGTGTACGTTTGTGTACCGCATCTCCCGCCGGGTCTTACACCGCCGGGTGTGGCGCACGAAGTGCGCCGCCTGTTACACGAGATGCTCGCCACCTACGCGCCCGATCATCCAATCCTTTGGTACTACACGCCGATGGCACTCGACTTTACGCGCGACGTGCACGCGAGCGCGGTGGTGTTCGATTGTATGGACGAGCTGTCGGCGTTCCGAGGCGCACCGCCGGAGCTCCTGACGCAAGAAGCCGAGCTGCTGGCGCGGGCCGATCTCGTGTTCACAGGCGGTCAGAGCCTGTTCGAGGCCAAACGCGCGCGCCATCGCCGCGTGTTTGCGTTTCCAAGCAGTGTCGACGTCGCGCATTTTGCCGGCGCACGCAACGAGAAACGCGATCCCGCCGACCAGGCGCCGATTCCGCATCCCCGGATCGGGTTCTTCGGCGTGATCGACGAGCGTATGGATCTCGATCTGCTGCGCGAGGTTGCCGAGCGCCGGCCAGACTGGCAGATGGTGATGGTCGGGCCGTGCGTGAAGATCGATCCGGCGACGCTTCCGCGGCCGGGGAACATCCACTACCTCGGGATGAAGCGATACGAAGAGCTGCCGGCCTATCTCTCAGGGTGGGACGTGGCGATGCTCCCGTTTGCGCGCAACGAGTCGACGCGATTCATCAGCCCGACGAAAACTCCGGAGTATCTGGCTGCCGGACGTCCGGTGGTCTCGACATCGGTGCGGGACGTGGTCCGTCCGTACGGCGACGAACAGCTCGTGTCGATTGCCGATACGCCCGGCGAGTTCGTCGCGGCCATCGATCAAATCCTGAGCGGCATGCCCGCCGGATGGCGTGAACGGGTCGATCGTTTCCTGTCTGAGCTCTCGTGGGACCGCACGTGGTCCGACATGGCGCGCCTGATCGACGAAGTCGCAGGCTCGCGCACCGGCTCCGCAGAGCCGATGAAGGGCCTCGCGCCGCCGAAAGCCGATTCAAGGCGTATGCGGCAGGTAAGACCCTCGCTGTAACGGACGTGCGGTCGCCGTGGCCGCTGTCTTTGCCACTAAATACGTTGCGTTCGGCCGACGCCGGACTTGGAGCGCATCGGATGTTTGACTATCTCATCGTCGGAGCGGGTTTCGCAGGCAGCGTCATGGCCGAACGGCTGGCGGCCGACGCGGGCAAGAAAGTGTTGATTATCGACAAACGCAATCACGTCGGCGGCAACGCCTACGATCACTACGACGAAGCCGGTGTGCTGATTCACAAATACGGGCCGCACATCTTCCATACGAACAGCCGGGAAGTCTTCGAGTATCTGTCGCGGTTCACCGAGTGGCGGCAGTACCAGCATCGCGTGCAGGCCAGTGTCGACGGGCAGTTGCTGCCGATTCCGATCAATCTGTCGACGATCAACCAGATGTACGGCCTCAAGCTCACTTCGTTCGAGCTCAACGAGTTCTTCGAGAAGCTCGCCGAAAAACGGCCGGCGATCAAGACCTCGGAAGACGTGATCGTCAGCAGAGTCGGCCGCGAGCTCTACGAGAAGTTCTTCCGCAACTACACCCGGAAGCAGTGGGACCTCGACCCCTCCGAACTCGATGCGGCCGTCACGGCGCGTGTTCCGGTTCGGACGAACAATGACGATCGGTACTTCACCGACACGTACCAGGCGATGCCGAGACAGGGCTACACGCGGATGTTCGAGAAGATGCTGTCGCATCCGAACATCAAGATTCTGCTCAACGCCGATTATCGCGAGGTGCAGAAGGAAATTCCTCACGACGAGGTGGTCTACACGGGGCCCGTGGACGAGTATTTCGACTATCGCTACGGCAAGCTGCCCTACCGATCGCTCGACTTCAGGTTCGAAACGATCAACAAGGAATGGTACCAGCCGGCGGCTGTCATCAATTACCCGAACGACTACCTGTACACGCGCGTCACCGAATTCAAGTACCTGACGGGTCAGGAGCACCACAAGACATCGATCGTCTACGAGTATCCCAAAGCGTCTGGCGACCCTTACTATCCGATTCCGCGCAGCGAAAACAACGAGCTGTATCGCAAGTACCAGATGCTTGCAGCGAGCACGCAAAACGTGCACTTCGTCGGGCGGCTCGCCACTTACAAGTACTACAACATGGATCAGGTCGTGGCCCAGGCCCTCACGCTGTATTCGAAGATCACGAGCCAGTCGAGGCGGGAAGCACTGGCTCATGGCGCGTGAGCTCGCTTCAGCGCGTCCGCACCTATTCGATTCGTTCTGGATTGGCGGCTTCGAGGCCGCCACTCACGTCAATCAGGCCGGCAGGCGGCTCGACATCATGTCGGCCACGGAACACGACATACAGGTCGATCACGACTACGAGCTGTTGAAGAGCGTGGGCATCCGCACCGTGCGCGATGCCGTGCGGTGGCATTTGATCGAGCGCAACGGGACGTTCGACTTCTCGTCGCTTGCGCCAATGGTCGTGGCCGCCGAGCGCCACGGCATGCAGGTGATGTGGACGCTTCTCCATTATGGCGTTCCGGACGATGTGGATATGTTCAGTCCGGAGTTCCCCGAACGGTTTGCACGGTTCAGCGCGGAGGTCGCGAAGTTCATTCAGGGTCATTCGAAGCGGCTTCCGTTCTATACGCCGGTCAACGAAATCTCGTTCTTCGCCTGGGCGGCCGGCGAAGTCGGATGGTTCTCGCCGTTCGGCCGAAAGCGTGGTGGCGAGCTCAAGCGCCAGCTCGTGAAAGCCGCGATTGCCGCGTCCGATGCCGTGTGGAAAGTGGACCGTCGTGCCCGGATCGTGCACGTCGATCCGATCATCAACGTCGTGCCGCCGGTGATGCGGCCCGACCTGTCACGTTGCGCCGCAGAGCAACACGAGAGCCAGTTCGAATCGTGGGACATGCTGGCGGGTATCCAGGCCCCGGAGCTCGGCGGGCACCCACGCTATCTCGACATCATGGGAGTGAACTTCTATCACTCGAACCAGTGGGAGTACCCGAACGTCAGGCTTCGCTGGGAAGACACCCCGCGCGATCCCAGGTGGCAACCGCTGCACCGCCTTCTTGGCGCGGTCTACGATCGGTACCGCCGTCCGCTTTTCATTGGCGAAACCAGCCACGTAGGCGTCGGGCGCGCCGAGTGGCTGCGAGAGATTGCCGCGGAGCTCTGGAGTGCAAACGACTCCGGTATCCCGATCGAGGGCGTCTGCCTGTTTCCGATTATCGATCGTATGGACTGGAATGATGAGAACCACTGGCACAACAGCGGTCTGTGGGATCTCGCGAAACGGAACGGTCACTTCGAACGCGTGATTCACCGCGAGTACGCCGACGAGCTGCGGCACAGCCAGGCGCTGCTAGCGCGCTGCGGCTGGGGAAGCCTGCCCGACGACGACTCGCACGTCGTGTCGCCCACTCCCGTGCACGATGCGGATCTTCCCCCCGTCTACAGCGTGACCGTCGAGGGTGAGTAAGCCGAGCTCGGATCCCGAACCACTCGACCGTTCGACGGTGATCACGTACTCCGCACCCTCGACGCGGAGCGTCACGCGATAGTCGCTCCAGGCCGCCGGCACGCACGGTTTGATGCGCAACGAGTTCCCCTCGCGTGTGATCCCGAGAATCTGCTCGATCGTGATGCGATACATCCAGCCCGCCGCGCCGGTGTACCAGGTCCATCCGCCTCGTCCCACGTGGCCCGGCGCCGAGTAGATATCGGCGGCGACGGCATAGGGTTCCACACGATACTGCTGGACTTGGTTGCGGTCCGACGATCGATAGATTGGATTGATGAAGCTGAGCAGCTCGTGCGCGGCGTCTCCTCTCCCGAGAAGCGCCTGCGCCATCGCGACCCACAGTGCCGCATGGGTGTACTGACCGCCGTTCTCGCGAACACCAGGTACGTAACCTCTGATATATCCGGGGTTCGGCTGCGCTGTGTCGAATGGCGGTGTCAGGAGCAGCACGAGCCGGGCCTGACGATCGACGAGCAACTCCTCTACCGATTGCATTGCCCGCTTCGCACGTTCGGGATCGCCATGTCCAGAAATGACCGACCAGCTTTGAGCGATCGAATCGATTCGGCACTCGAGGTTCTGTTTCGAGCCGAGCGGCGTGCCATCATCGAAATAGGCGCGGCGATACCACTCGCCGTCCCACGCGGCCTCGAGCGCTTCCTTGAGCCGAGCTGCGTGCGCGCGATGCGTGGCCGCCTGTTGACCGTCGCCGCGTTGCTCCGAGATCGACGCGAAGGGCTCCAGGATCGACGCAAGAAACCATCCCAGCCAGACGCTTTCGCCGCGGCCGTGTGCGCCGACCTCGTTCATGCCGTCGTTCCAGTCGCCCGTTCCCATCAACGGCAGCCCATGGGCGCCGGTCTCCAGCGTCCGGGCGATGGCACGTGCACAATGCTCGTAAATCGTCAGCTCCACCGGAAGTGGGGTCGGCGTCTCGTAAACGCTCTCCTCTTCCGGACCGGGCGCACGCTGCGCAATGAGCGGCGCCGTTGCATCGAAGATGTCGTTCCTGCCTGTGACCCGCGCGTATTCGAGCACGGCATAGACGAGCCAGAGACGATCGTCTTGAATGCGCGTGCGAACTCCTTCTCCGCCGGGCTCGTGCCACCAGTGCTGCACATCGCCTTCGGCGAACTGCCGCCCCGCGGCTCTGATGATGTGCTCGCGCACGATGGCGGCGTCGAAATGGAGAAAGGCCAGGACGTCCTGCAGCTGGTCTCGGAATCCGAATGCGCCGCCCGACTGGTAGAACGCCGAGCGCGCGTAGAACCGGCAGCTCAGCGTCTGATACAGCAGCCATCTGTTCGTCAGGATGTTGAGCGCGGCGTCCGGTGTTTCCACCGTGAGCGCCGAAAGACGTGTGTCCCACAGCTCGATCACACGCGCCAGCTCGGCGTCGACGACGCCCGGCTGCTGAAAGCGTTCGACGAGCACCCGTGCCGCCGCCTCGTCTGTCCCCTCCCCCAGCACGAACGTCACGTCGACCGTTTCGTTGGCCGGAACCGTCAACCTCGCCTGGATCGCACCACACGGGTCGAGCGTTGCGCCGACACGGCCAGGCAGGTGCGTAAACTCCATTGCGAGGGGATCGGCGACAGTTCCGTTGCGGCCGATAAAGCTCGACCGGTCGCCCGTCATGGTTCGCACGCGTGCGGTCGTGTCGATAAACGCCACACGGCCCCCGAACGAGACGCGAAACGCATTGCGCGCGAACAGCGCACCGCATACGGTGTCGATGGACGTCACGATGTGCGCGACCGAACGCGATCGCGAATCGGAGAGGCACCAGTCGACGTAATAGAACGCACTCAGCTCGCGCGTGGATGAGCCGGTGTTGCGAATCCGGAGCCGCATCAGCTTGACCGGATCGGCCGCGGCGACGAACGCGGTCAGCTCTACCCGCAGGCCGCGATGCTGATGCTCGTAGGTCGCATAACCCTGACCGAACCTCGTGACATGGCGGATCGCAGCTCCGGCCGGCGAAGGCGTCGCCGTCCAGAATTCGCCGCGGTGTTCGTCGTGCAGATACACCACCTCGCCTGGCGGATCGACGACCGGGTCGTTGTTCCACGGCGTCAGGCGATTGTGATAGCTGTTCTCCGACCATGTGTTGCCGAGGCTCGACTCGGTGGCGACGAACCCGAATCGCTCGTTGGCGATCACGTTCGACCACGGGGCCGGCGGTCGCGCTTTGACGTGGAATTCACGTCCGTCGCTCGTGAAGCCGCCGAAGCCGTTGTCGAATACGAGCGGCGCCGCCGGCGCGGGTGTGTCGCTGTCTTTCGGGACTGACGGCTGCACCTTGATGCGCGCCGGCGTCGGCGACGGAAGCAGCGGCTTGCGCAGTTGAACGTCGAGTCCGCCTCGCGCGCCCTCGAAGACGGCGCGTGCGACCGCGCGCAACAACAGCCGCTCGGTTTCGTTCATCGCGTCGCCGCGGCGCAGGAAGAGTCCGCCGGGCCGATCCATCCATGCGTGCGACGGCCCGGACTCGGCCATGCGCTGCAGGTCGTCCTGCACGTCCTGACGGTAGCTCGTCGGAATCTCATTCAGCACCACGAGATCCAGCTTGAATCCGCGCGCACGAAGATATTCCTGCGCGCGGACGAGCTCCTGCGCCAGGCTCACTTCGCTGGCATCAGTGACGGTGACGAGAACGATGGGCAGATCGCCCGAGATGCCGAATTTCCAGAGATCCGGCGGCGTCCCCGTGTTGTGGAGAATGGCCTCGGGCGAGCGCAGCCGCGGATCGGCATACACGACACGCGCCGCAAGCCGCTGATAGCGCGCCTCGTCTTCGCGGCTGACGCCGAGATGCCGCAGCTCGATTTCGCTATGCGTGCTGGCGAGCGCGAACGCACGCGCGCACACCTGCGGGTCGTGATACTTCTCGATGAGCGCCCGAATCCCGTCTTCGTTTTCGGCGACGACGGTCGTGAACGACACGCGCGCGGTGACGCCTGGCGGAACGCGGAGTCGCAGCCTGAGGCTCACGATTGGATCGAGCACGGCGCCGGTTGCGCCCGACAGGCTCTCCTGCTGAACGAGTGCCGCAGGCCGGCGCACGTGGCCTCCTCGTCCGAGAAAACGCTCGCGGTCTGTTTCGAACTCGACGCCTTCGCCGATTGGCGCGCGTGCGGCAAGCACATGGCCGAGGTACAGGCGGGGCTCGTGCGCGCGTGGACGCCTCATGCAGATGATGGCGTCCTGCTCGGGTACCGAGGTGGTTTCGACGAACAGATTGCTGAAGACAGGGTGCGCCAGATCGGCGGCGTGCGGCGCGAGCACGACTTCGGCGTAGCTCGTCAGCTCGAGCTCGCGGATCTCGCGCGAATGATTGGTCACCGACACGCGCCGGATCTCCGCATCATCCTCGGGCGATACGGTTACCTCGGTGAAGGTCTCGATTCCCTCGTCCCGGCGGCGGATGACCGCGCGATCGGGCGCGAAGGTCACCTCGTAGCTGTCGGCATCACGGCCGCTTGGCTGAAACCCCGATGACCAGAACGATCCGCTCTCGACATCGCGGACGTAGCAGAACGCGCCCCATCCGTCGCACGTCGAGTCTTCGCGCCACCGCGTGACGGCCATGTCGCGCCAGCGCGTATAGCCGGCACCCGCGTTGGTCAACATGACGCTCATCGAGCCGTTCGAGAGGAGGTGGGCGCGCGGCGTTACGGTGTGCGGCGTCACATAGCGGCGCACCGGCGACTGTGCCGTGCGGCCCGAGGTCTCTTCGACCTTGTGCTCGTCCGGCGGACGATCGAGCGGTACGAGATGCGGGCTGCGCTCCTGCAGCAGAAGCTCGGCCGCCTGCACGCGCGGATCGGCGTGGAAGCGCGCCTGCATGACGTTGCCGTTCACGCAATTGTTGAGCGCCACGAGGATCATGCCCTGGTGGTGCGCCATATACGTCTTGACGACGGCACGCCGTTCGCCGGGAGCGAGACGATCTTTCGTGTAATCGATCGCTTCGTAGTAACCCATGGGACCGAGCGCTCCCTCAGCATCGAGGTGCGAGAGGTTCTCGATCACGTCCTTCGGACGAAGGGGCGCCGCAAGCAGGCTCGCGTACGGCGCGATCACCACATCATCGGCCAGACCGCGCTTGAGGCCGATGCCGGGCACGCCGAACGCGCGGTATTGATAATTTGCGCTGGTGTCCTGCATGTTGTAGGCCGACTCGGAGATGCCCCACGGAACGCCCAGTGATTTGGCGTACTCGATCTGGCGCTGGACCACCGCCTCGTAGGTCTCGCCCAGCAGCGTGCGCGGGTAGGTCCGCATGACGAGGAGTGGCATGAGGTACTCGAACATCGACGCGCTCCACGACACGAGCGCGCGATGCCGCCCCACCGGCGTCATCAAACGGCCGAGCTTGAACCAGTGTTCCTGCGACACGTACCGCATCGCTATGGCGATGAAGCTCGCCAGGCGGGCCTCTGATGCCAGCGCGTCGTAGAACGTGGAATCGCGACGGCCCTCGGTGACGTTGTAGCCGATGGCGAACAGGTCGCGCTCGTGGTCGAAGAGAAAGTCCATCTCAGTGCCGTTGATGAACTGATCGACCGCCAGCAGAATGCGCGTCGCCGTTTCGTCGCGCATGGCACGCACTTGGTCCGGTGCCTTGAGGAACGCGCCCATCTCGCGCTGGCGTTCGGCGACCATGGCTGCCGCGGCATCGAGCCACCACGCCGCTCCCTGCACCTTTGGATCGCCAGCAGGCAATCGCTCTTGCGCATCGTGGAAGCGTGTGGCGAGGAGCGCGAGGTCCGAGGCAATCGCCTTCAACCAGGCGGTCGCCGGCTCGACCTCGCTCGGCGCTTCTTCGAGCCGTCCATGGAGCCTTCGGAAGTCGGCCCTGAAGTCCCGCGCCCGTTCGCGTCCGAGGGTCGCGATTGCGGGCAGCCCGTCGTGCTGGAACAGATCGAGCGTGTCGCTGAGGCCATCGCGAAAGCGTTCGTTGTCGAGCAGGCTGTTCTCGACCATTGACGGCAGCGTCGTGCTGAGCGTCATCAGATAGCCGAGCAGATTTCCGCTATCGACCGTCGACACGTACAAGGGAGCGAGCGGAACAAGCGACTGCGTGTCGTACCAGTTCAGGAAGTGTCCGCGGTATCGCGACATCTTCTGCAGCGTCGCCACCGTTTTGTCCAGTCGGACCAGGCACTCGGTCGTGGAGAGATATCCGAGATCCCAGGCCGAGACCGCGGCCATCATCTGGAGGCCGATGTTGGTGGGCGACGTGCGATGCGCGATCGGATCGGGCCGGTTTTCCTGGTAATTGTCGGGGACGAGCCAGTTGTCGGCGGCGCCGGTGATGGTCTCGAAAAACCGCCACGTGAGCCGTGCGGTGATTCGCAGCTCCCGGCGTTCGCGCGGATCGAGATCGCGTCGCGCATCGCCGCGCGGCAATCCGGTTTGATACGCGAGGTACGGCGACGTGCCCCACAGCACGAGCACGGGAAGCGCCCAGAGAATGGCCGACGGCTTGACGATGAGGACGGCGACGCCAAGGATTCCGGCCATGGCCAAGGCCGTCCACATGCGCCGAATCACCTGAGTCCGGTCAACCTTGTTCAAGCGCGTGGCGGCATCGGCAGCCGTTTCCCACTCGAGCAGGTGGCGTTTGGTCCAGAGACGAAGAAGCGTCTTGCCGATCGCATCCATCATCACGATCGACTGGTGAGCCAGAAATGCGCTGTGCAGCAGAACCTGGTGCAGGCTCGACAGAAGATTGTCGCGCTCGGCCCTGAGGTGATCCGACAGGCGCACGCCGCGCGCGCGATTCGTGAAGGTTTGGCCCCACTGCACGTAGGCCGGGAAGAACAGCACGAGAAAAACAGCCCCTGTCCAGAGCGAGGGGCCCCCGGGCAGGACCATCCATCCAGTGGCGAGAAGCGCGATGAGCGATGGCGGCAGGAGGCTCCGCCGCAGGTTGTCGAAGATTTTCCAGCGCGCGATCACGGGCAACGAATTGCGCACGCGTTTGCCGCCGCGCGCCGGCACATATCGCCGCAACCACGGCAGCAGCTGCCAGTCGCCCCGCACCCATCGATGCAGCCGGGCAACCCAGGTGAGGTAGTGATTGGGATAGTCGTCTATCACTTCGAGATCGGTGCACAGGGCGACGCGTGCGAAGAGCCCCTCGAAGAGGTCGTGACTCAGGAGCGCGTTGTCCGGCGCGCGATTTTGGAGCGCCTGCTCGAACGCATCGACATCGTAAATCCCCTTGCCGACGTAACTGCCCTCTTGAAACACATCCTGGTACACGTCCGACACGGCCGTTGTGTAGGGATCGAGTCCCACGTGGCCCGACAGCACCTCGGCGAACGTGGTTGACGAGGCGCTCACCGCCCCGATGGCGACGCGCGGCTGCAGAATCCCGTAACCTTCGGTGACACGACCCCACCGGGGATCGAATCGCGCGCGATTCAGCGGATGTGCGAGCGTGCCGACGAGCTTGCGTCCGGCATCGAGCGGCAGATCCGTATCGGAATCGAGCGTGATGACATAGCGGACGTTCCGAAGCCGCTCGACGTCGCCGACAAGCGCCTCGAAGCTGGTGTCGCGTGCTCCGCGCAGCACCCGGTTGAATTCGTGCAGCTTTCCTCGCTTGCGCTCCCAGCCCATCCATCGCCGTTCGACCTCGTTCCAGAGCCGTTTCCGGTGCAGGAGATAGAAGCGTTCGGAGCCGTATCGCACGTTGAGGGCCGTGATCATCTCGACAGCCGTGTCGATGATGTCTTGGTCCGAGTCGAGCGTTTCCGCGTCGGCGTCAGGAAAGTCGCTCAGGAGCGCGAATCGCAGGTTCTCGTCCTGGTTGGCGAGCGACCGCACTTCGAGCGCTTCGACCAGCTCTTTGACGCGTGCCGGCGACGACAAGATCGTCGGAACCGCCACGATCGTGCTGAGCTCCTCGGGCACGCCGTTGCGGAGCGCGAGCTTTGGCAACGGACGGGGCGGAATGATGGTCGTGAGGATCGTGTTCAGGAAACTCACGGCCAGCTCGCTGACCGGAACGATGGTGACCAGCGCGACGAGCAGCATCATCCAGGCGGATGCGCCGTGGTTCTTCGCAAAAATCAGGATACTCGCCTCGAAGAGCGCCGTGGTACAGATCAACGTCCCGAGATAGCCGAGCGCCGGGTAACGGAACGCAAGGCGCGCGATGTACTCGTTGATTGTCGGATGATATTTGACGGCCTTCTCGAGCTCGAACCGCCCGCGCGAGATGAGGTAATAGCCGACGTGATGCGAACGTTCGAGCTCGGGCCGCTCGTGGACCGCGCGTTCCGCAAAGGCGATCGCCCGTTCGGCGATCGTGAGCTCGTCGGTATGCGAGCGGCGAGCGAGCTGCTCCACCGATTTCCGGTACCGGTCGCGCGTTTGCCGATCCATGTCGGGGTATGCGGCGGCAGGATCGCGACGCAGGATCCGCTCTACCCGGCTGACGGCCTCGACAAACGTCGGCCAGTCGAGTGCCGAGAGCGCACGCATCGTATTGATGATGTTGGCAATCGACAGCTGATCGATGGCTTCGCGCTGCTGCTCGATCCTCAAGACCTCGTCGGCCGACTGCCCCCGCGCGTTGAGCCGCGTCTGCAGCCATCGCCACGCGGCCGTCGACGCAACGGATTGATCGCGCAGGTTGTGCAGGATCTCGACGAGGAACGTCGAGGATGCCTTCGCGGCCGCTTGAAACGGCGACTGGGTGCGCGTGCGCTCTTCGAGGAGGCTCGTCGCGAACGCGCGTGCGGCCTGGCGCTCTTGTCGTGCCCGTAACGTCTGGGCGGCCAGACCGCACAGGTTCTCGACGAGCGCCAGCCGCAGCATGATGGGAATCGCCCAGAGCTCGCCAATCGTGAGTGGCGTGACTTCCTGGTAAGCGTCGGCGAAACGGCGCAGCGACTCCTGATTGAACCGTCCTGCCGTGTGCGCCACGAAATCCCGCGCGAACACATAAACGCGCGGATATCGTCGCCATCGGCCTTTGGTGAGCGTCGGGAGCTCCTGATAATACTTGCGGGGAAGATTCCGGCGAATTTCGAGCAGCTGCGCGCGTACGACGTAATGGTTGTCGCGCAGCCACTCCTCTGACGGCGTTTCGGCCGCCTCGGAGAAACCCTCTTCTGAAAGTTTCTTGTAAACGTGCTCGAGGCGGGCGGCATTGCGCTCGAGCCTGGCCAGTAGCTCGCGTCGAGGCCCTCCTCCGCCCGTCTCGCCATGCTCGGCGGCGAGCTGGCGCGCGTGCAACTCCAGCTGCTCGAGTGGCAGCGGCGCACGCCCACCCGGATATTCGTCCTCGAACTCTGGAGGCGCAGGGCTACCTGCTTGTGGATTTTGGGTCGCGGTGGTCACGATCGACTACGGTTCGCACGTTGCACGGGCGATGCCAGTTTTCGAACGTTGGCGTGCCTTCGATCGCTGTTTGTTTGTACGGATTCGACAGGGGGGCTATGACAGGTGACGCGTATTAGGACAACTATTGCTGCCGCTCGAGAATCCACGCGAACGGTTCCACGATCTTCTCGACCAGCGGACGCCGCTTCCAGGTTTCGAGTGTGACTTCCTCGCAGCTTTTGAGGTCGCAGATGAAGTCAGCGGTAAGCCGGCCCGAGAACTCCTCGTCGCGAATGGCCACATTCACTTCGTCGTTGTGCTCGAATGACCGGTTATCGAAGTTCGTCGTCCCCAGGACGACCCACAGGTCGTCGACGTTCAGGACCTTGGCGTGGATCATGCCGGCGCGATACTCGTAAATACGGATGCCGGCACGGAGTAACTCGTTGTATTTGCGTCGGCTCACCAGGCGTACCCATCTTTGGTCGGTATGCGATCCCGGAACGATGATGTCGATCTTCACGCCGCGGGCGGCAGTCGCGAGGAAGGCCTTGCGGAGCGCTTTGTCGGGCAGAAAGTATGGCGTCGTGATGCGGATGTGCTTGCCGGCGCTTTCGATCATCATTTGAAAAATGACCCGGCAGGCGGTCGCGCGATCCGCCGGCGAGCTCTTGACGAGAATCGCCGACGTGCCGCCGCATTTCTTCAAATCCGGGAAGTATTCCGGGCCGCAGAGAATCTCGCCGCAGCATTCGATCCAGTTTTCGGTAAACACCCCCTGAATGGACGACACAACCGGCCCCGTGACACGCGCCATCGTGTCGCGCCACGGCGTCTTTCCGCGCTCGCCTTTCGCCCATTGGTCGCCGACACCCGCGCCGCCGATAAACGCCACTATGCCGTCGACGACCAGCAGTTCGCGGTGCGTCCGGTTGTTCAACCGCGACAAGCGATACCATTTCAACCGCTGATACAGCTCGACACGGCAGCCGGCACGCCGCATTTCGCGAATGGCAGACAAGCCGAAGCGAAAGCTCCCGATCGCATCGACCACCAGCGTGACGGTGACACCGGCACGCGCGCGATCCATCAGTGCGGCCATGAACTTCCGGCCCGTCTCGTCGGGCCTGAAGATGTAGCATTCCATGTTGACCGACCGCTCGGCTCTGGCGATCGCGTCGAGCATGGCCGGATAGAACTGCCCCGCGTTGGTGAGGACCTCGAACCGGCTGTCGTGGTGTACCGAGCTGAGCAGTACGTTGCTGAGGCTGTGAATGAAATGCGCCGATGCGCAATCCAGCCGCGTGTGCAGCGTGTAAGGGATATGCGGCGCAAACAGCGTGACGATGAGAAACCAGGTCACGAAGATGCAGCCGATGAGCGCCAGGAGCTCGCTGTAAGTATCGATGCCCCACATGCAAGGGTCATTATGACCGAGACGATTTCATCCGTCCGGCTCGATGTCTGGCTGGACGTAGCGTGCTTGTACCGCACCAGATCCGAAGCGCAGCGGGCGTGTCAGGGCGGCAAGGTCGAGGTAAACGGCCAGAGCAGCAAGCCGCATCGCCAGATCAGGATCGGCGACGAGCTGTGTCTGAGCCGGCCGTTCGGGCGAAAGCAGACGCTGGTCGTCCTGGCGATGGCCGACCGGCACGTCCCGAAATCCGAGGCCCGGCTGCTCTACCGTGACACAACGCCGCCGATTTCCGAGGAAGAGAAAGAGATGCGGCGGATCGAGCGGATTTACCGGGCCAGCATGCAGCGTGCCGGCGCGCCGGACAAGCGCGAGCGGCGCGCACTGCGAAAGCTGAAAGGTCGCTGAGGGGCGCGGCTTCTGCCTGCCTACGTCATCAGCCGGTCCGCTTCTTCGGCTGCCGAATCTTCGTCCACTTCCACGTGCGGATGTTTGCGCGCATAGAAGAAGGCGATCGCGAAGATGACCACGATCAGGCCGAGCGACAGCCACTTGGGAATGAGGAAGTGCACGTACTCTTCCTGGTGCGCGAACTCGAGCAGCAGCTTGATGCCGACCCACGCGATGATGATGAACGCGCCGTCGACGAGAGCCGGATATTTCTGAATCAGCGTGAGCAGCTTGCCAATCACCAGCCTCATCGCGATGATGCCGAGCACGCCGCCCGTGAGAATGACCCACGTCTTGTTCGACATCGCCACGGCGACCAGGATCGAGTCGATCGCAAACACGATGTCGGTCAATTCGACCTTGACGACCGTTGCCCAGAACGCCGACAGCCCGAACGCCGGACGTGCGGGTTTCGCCGTGCGGCGTTCGTGCGCCTCTCCGCCCGAGAAGAAGTGCGAGTAGGGCAGATACAATAGATACGCGGCGCCCAGCAGTTTGACCCAGCTGAGCTCGATGAGATACACCGCGAGCAGCGTGGCGAGGGCACGAAAGACGAATGCCCCCACGATGCCGTAGCGCAGCGCTTTCTTCTGTTGATCCTTAGGAAGCCCGAGAACGAGAATGGCGAGAACCAGCGCGTTGTCGGCGCTGAGCAAACCCTCGAGCAGAACCAGAAGGCCAATCGTTAAGACATCTGACCACTCAACCATCGGTATCGGCGAAAACGTTGGCAGCCTCGTCCGGACTGATTCCTTCCAGGTGTCGCACGCGATGGAGGGCCGCCTCGCGTCGCGCATACAGCAGCGACACGACGAAGATGCCCACGATCACGGTCAACGAGAACCACTGCGGAATTTCGACCGGGATGTAACCTTCCCCGTGAAGGTACTCCACGAGAAGCTTACTCCCAACCCACGCGATAATGATGAACGCACCGTCAACGATCGCCGGGTACTTTTGAATGAGCGCAAGCAGTTGACCGACCACGATCCGCATCGCCACGATCCCCAGGATTCCCCCGGCCAGAACTACGGCAATTTTAGGAGACATCGCGACCGCGGCGAGAATCGAGTCGATCGAGAACACGAGGTTCATGAGCTCGACTCGGACGACCGTCGCCCAGAACGCGGAGAGTCCCAGCCACGGTTTGGCTTTCGCCGGCTCACGCCGCTGCTCGGCCGATTCTCCAGAACCGAAGAAATGCTGGTATGGCAGGTACAGCAGGTACAACCCGCCGATCACTTTTGCGAATGCGATTCGAATGAGCCAGAACGCGGCGAGCGTCGTGATGACGCGAAACACGAACGCCCCGACCAGACCGTATTGCAATGCCTTGTGGTGCTGCTTCGCAGGAAGCCCGAGCACCATCACCGCCATCACCATGGCGTTGTCTGCGCTCAGTAACCCTTCCAGAATGATCAGCACGCCGATTGTGAACAGATCTCCCCACTCGAGCATCAGGAAATCATACCCGGCATTGACTAGATTTTTTCCAGATCCTACAGTTGAAACGAGGCTTGATGGAGTTCAAGGACTACTATGCGACGCTGGGTGTGCCGAAGACCGCCTCCGAAAAGGACATCAAGCAGGCGTTCCGCAAGATGGCGCGCAAGCACCATCCCGACGTCAATCCCGGCGACAAGAGCGCCGAGTCGAAATTCAAGGAGATCAACGAAGCCTACGAGGTCATCGGCGATCCCGAGAAGCGCAAGAAATACGACGAACTCGGATCGAACTGGAAAATGTACGAACAGGCACAGCGCGCGGGTGGAGGCGCGGGTGGCGCCGGCGGTTTCGATCCGCGGCAATGGGGTGACATGTTCGGCGGCGCGGGCGGTGCCGGCGGCGGCGCAGGTCAGGGCACCTATCGCACGATGACGCCCGAGGAGATGCAGGATCTCTTCGGCAACGAGGATCCCTTCTCAGATTTCTTTCATGCCTTTTTCTCCGGCGGCGAGCCGCAGATGCGCGGCCGCGGCGGACGTGCGGGCACCCGCTCCGCACGGGCACGCCAGGGCCGTGACGTCGAACATCCGATCGACTTGACCCTCGACGATGCGTATCGAGGCACGACAAGACGCCTGTCGCTTCGACACGACGGTCAGGCTCGAACGGTCGACGTGAGAATTCCCGCAGGTGTGGGAGAAGGTTCGCGCGTGCGGGTCTCGGGCGAAGGCGAACAAGGCTCGGGCGGCGGCACGTCCGGCGACCTGTATCTGCGCATCCACATGGCGCCCGATTCGCGCTTCGAGCGCAAAGGACAGGATTTGCACGCCAAAGTTCGTGTGCCCGTCACGACGGCCGTGCTCGGAGGCGAAGCCGAGGTGCCCAATCCAGGCGGCAAAACGTTCAGGCTTCGCATTCCGCCCGGGACCCAGAATGGGCAGGTTTTCCGTCTAAAAGGGAAAGGGATGCCCCTTGTCGGCAAGGCCGACCAGTTTGGCGACCTCTATGCAACAGTCGAGGCGGAGTTGCCGCGTCAACTGACGCCGGAAGAGCGCGCGCACTACGAAGCGCTCGCGAAACTGGCCGGCGGGAACAGTTCGGCAGCATGAGGAACGCGCGTTTTCGTTACCGACGCATATGAATCTCAACAAATATACGGAAAAGGCGCAGGAAGCCGTGCTCGCCGCGCAGAAAGTCGCCGGCGACATGAACCATGCGCAGATCGACCCCGAGCACCTCCTCCTGGCGCTCGTCGACCAGCAGGACGGCATCGTGCCCGCGCTGCTGCGGAAGATGGGAATCGAACCCAGGCCCATCGCCGATCAGTTGCGTGACGAGTTGTCGCGACAGCCCTCGGCCTATGGTGGCTCGCAGCCGGCGCTGTCTCCGCGCATGCGGAAAGTCGCCGATGCGGCCGAGGCCGAGGCCGGCCGATTAAAGGACGATTTCGTGAGCACCGAGCACCTGCTGCTCGGGATCGTGTCCGAAGGCGGCCGAACCGTATCGGCGCGCATCCTTCAGCAACACAACATCACGAAAGATCGCATCTTCGAGGTGCTCACGCAGGTGCGAGGCGCGCAGCGGGTGACCGATCAGAATCCCGAAGCGAAGTATCAGGCGCTTGAGAAATACGGCCGCGACCTCACGGAGCTGGCGCGCCGAGGCAAGCTCGATCCGGTGATTGGGCGCGACGAGGAGATCCGGCGCGTCATTCAGGTGCTCTCGAGACGCACCAAGAACAACCCGGTCCTCATCGGCGAGCCCGGCGTCGGCAAGACCGCCATCGTCGAAGGCCTTGCCGGCCGCATTGTCAATGAAGACGTGCCCGAAGGGCTCAAGAACAAGAAGGTCGTTTCGCTCGATATGGGCGCCCTCATCGCGGGTGCCAAGTATCGCGGCGAGTTCGAGGACCGTTTGAAGGCGGTGCTCAACGAGGTCGTGCAGTCCGAGGGAGAGATCGTTCTGTTCATCGACGAGCTGCACACGGTCGTCGGCGCGGGCGCATCGGAAGGCTCCATGGACGCGTCGAACATGCTGAAACCGATGCTCGCGCGCGGCGAGCTCCATACAATTGGAGCGACGACTGTCGACGAATATCGCAAATACATCGAAAAGGACGCAGCCCTCGAGCGCCGGTTCCAGCCCGTCTTGGTCGACGAGCCCACCGTCGAAGACACCATCAGCATCCTGCGCGGTCTGAGAGAGCGATACGAGATTCACCATGGCGTTCGCATCAAGGACGCCGCACTCGTCGCGGCCGCCGTGCTTTCGCATCGCTACATCACGGATCGCTTCCTCCCCGACAAGGCGATCGACCTCGTCGACGAAGCCGCGTCGAAGCTCCGCATGGAAATCGATTCCATGCCGGCCGAGCTCGACGAGATCAACCGGCGCGTCATGCAGCTCGAGATCGAACGCGAGGCGCTTCGAAAGGAAAAAGACAAGGCCTCGATGGAGCGGCTCGAGAAGCTCGAGAAGGAGCTCGCCAATCTCAAGGAAGAGCACACGCGATTGATGGCACGCTGGCAACAGGAAAAGGAAGCCATTCAGCGTCAGCGGAAGCTCAAGGAGGAGCTCGAACAGCTTCGTCTGGAGATCGAACGTGCGCAGCGGAGCGGCGATTATGCGAAGGCGTCGGAGTTCCAATACGGCCGGCTGCCCGAGCTCGAACGTCAGATTCACGCCGAGGAAGAGCGTGTGGCGACGGCCGCTCAGCAGGGTCACGCCATGCTGAAGGAGGAGGTCGACGAGGAAGACATCGCCGAGGTCGTCAGCCGCTGGACGCACGTTCCCGTCAGCCGGCTGATGGAAGGCGAGATCCAGAAGCTCATCCACATGGAAGTACGGCTGCACCAGCGCGTGGTCGGCCAGGACGAGGCGATCCGCGCCGTCGCAAACGCGATACGCCGCGCACGTGCGGGGCTTCAGGATCCGAATCGGCCGCTCGGCAGCTTCATTTTCCTCGGTCCGACGGGCGTTGGCAAAACGGAGCTCGCGCGCGCGCTTGCCGAGTTCCTGTTCGACGACGAGCACGCGATGATTCGCATCGACATGTCGGAGTACCAGGAGAAGCACACGGTGTCGCGGCTCATCGGCGCGCCGCCTGGATACGTCGGCTATGAAGAGGCCGGGCAGCTCACAGAGGCCGTGCGTCGGCGGCCGTATTCCGTCGTGCTCTTCGATGAGATCGAGAAGGCGCACCCCGAAGTGCTCAACGTCCTGCTCCAACTGCTCGACGACGGGCGCCTCACCGACGGCAAAGGGCGGACTGTCGATTTCAAGAACTCGGTGATCATCATGACCTCGAACCTCGGCAGTGCGTTCCTCGCCGATCTCGGCGAGCGCGGCATCGACGAAGGGATCCGGCGCCAGGTGCTCGACGCCCTGCGCGCGCACTTCCGCCCCGAGTTCATCAATCGCATCGACGAAATCATCATCTTCCATGCGCTCACCCGCGATCAGATGAAACAGGTGATCGACATCCAGGTGAAAGGACTGCTGAAGCGCCTCGAAGATCGAAAGATCTTCGTCACGCTCACCGACGCGGCGCGCGATTGGCTGGTGCGCGAAGGTTACGATCCGGCATATGGGGCGAGGCCACTCAAGCGGGCGATCCAGCGCTACATCCTGGATCCGCTCGCGATGCGGGTCCTCGAGGGAGAGTTCCGTGAGGGCGACACGGTGGCGGTCGACGCAGGTGCCGGCGGGTTGCAGTTCGTCAAACAGCGGGCCGGGGCGGTCGTGAGCTAATCATGGCGGCCCCATCTCGACCACCGAATCCTCGAGGCGAGCGGAGAGCTGCGCCCCGTCGCCCCACCGGCACCATCTGGTATGGCCTCGCGTTTCTTCTGATGCTCGCGCTCGCGCAGACGTATTTTCTGGTGCCGGGCGGCCGCCAGATTCCTTACAGCGAATTCAAGCGGCTTCTTCAACAAGGGCAGGTGACGGAGGCGGTTGTCGGCGACCAGATTATTCGCGCGACGCTGAAGACAAACGACGCCAAGGGTCAGCCCGACGCCGTCGTCACGACTCGCATCGAAGACACCCAGCTCGTTCCCGAGCTGGAAAAAGCCGGCGTCAAGTACTCGGGCGAGCTCACCAATCGCTGGTTCGCGGAGCTGCTGGGCTGGATCGTCCCGCTGCTTCTGCTCATCGCCGTTTGGAGCTTTCTGTTCCGCCGCATTGGCGGCGCCGAAGGCGGCGTCATGTCGTTCGCGCGGAGCCGTGCCAAGATTTACGCCGAAGACGACGTCAAAGTGCGGTTCACCGATGTCGCGGGCGTGGACGAAGCGAAGGAAGAGCTGGAGGAGATTGTCGAGTTCCTTCAGAACCCGAAGAAATATACGAACATCGGCGGCCGTATCCCGAAGGGTGTGCTGCTCGTCGGCCCGCCCGGAACCGGCAAAACGCTGCTTGCGAAGGCTGTCGCCGGAGAGGCGAAGGTGCCGTTCTTCAGCCTGAGCGGCTCCGAGTTCGTCGAGATGTTCGTCGGCGTGGGTGCCGCACGCGTCCGCGATCTGTTCGGCCAGGCCGAGGCGAAGGCGCCCTGCATCGTGTTCATCGACGAACTGGACGCGCTCGGAAAGGTGCGCGTGCAAAGCCCGATGGGCAGCCACGAAGAGCGTGAGCAGACGCTCAACCAGCTGCTCGCCGAGATGGACGGCTTCGATTCGCGCAAGGGGGTCATCATCATGGGCGCCACCAATCGCCCGGAAGTGCTCGACCCCGCTCTGCTCCGTCCCGGCCGCTTCGATCGTCAGGTGCTCGTGGACAAGCCCGACGTCCGCGGCCGCGAAGAAATTCTCCGCATCCACGCGCGCACGGTGACGATGGCGCCCAACGTCGATCTCAGAATCGTCGCGCAGCGGACGGCCGGATTTGCGGGTGCCGATCTCGCCAACCTGGTCAACGAAGCCGCGCTGCTCGCGGCCCGCCGGAACAAGGAAGCGGTCGAGATGTCCGACTTCAACGACGCCATCGATCGCCTCATTGCCGGCCTCGAGAAGAAGCGTGTGATGAGCCCTCGCGAGCGCGAAATGGTCGCGTATCACGAATCCGGTCACGCGATCGTGGCCAGCATACTCCCGGGTCTCGATCCCGTTCACAAGATCTCGATCGTGCAGCGCGGGTTCGGCGCCCTGGGCTACACGATGCAGCTGCCGAACGAGGATCGGTATCTTTTGACGCGCAGGGATCTCGAGAATCAGATGGCGGTGCTGCTGGGAGGCCGCACGGCAGAAGAGATCGCGATCGGCGAGGTCTCGACTGGCGCCCAGAACGATCTGCAGCGCGCCACCGATATCGCGCGCGCAATGGTCACGCAACTCGGGATGAGCGAAGAGCTCGGAACCGTCAACTACGAGGGCTCGCGCCGCCCGACGTTCCTCGATCTGCCGCTCGGGCCGGAACGTGGGCCTTACGGCGAAGACACCGCTCAACGGATCGATGCCGAGGTCAAGCGGCTGCTCGACGAAGCGCACGACAGCGCGCGCCGAGTGCTCACCGATCAGCGGCAGCTACTCGAGATGGTGACGAGGCGTCTGCTCGAGAAAGAAGTGATCGAGGGCGACGAACTGAGGCAGTTGATGGCGGAGTCGGACCTCCCGATTACGACGGGGATCGGTGACTAGGGATTCGGGATTAGGCCAGTCACGCGTGTCCGGTCCTAATCCCTGATCCCCAATCCCTATCACACGAGGATTACCACTTCATCTGGAACGCCAGCCGCATCAGACGGCCCTGGAGGATCGTCTGAATCTGTCCCAATGAGCTGCCCACGCCGCTGGCTCTCGTAAAGACCGCATTCCCGTTGAGGATATTGAACCAGTCGACCTGGCCGGAGTACGTCTTCCGTCCGTGGCGGAACGTCTTCCTGACGTTGAAATCGAGCTGGTTATAGCGCGGATAGTAGAGCGAACCCGGCTCGTTCAAGAGGACGGTTTCTGTGCGCGTGCGGCCGCCCGGGAACACGCCGGCCGCCGGCTGCCAGGTGATGAGACGCTCGCTGCCGGCATAGCTCTGCAGGACGGCGCCGAGATCAACGCCCCAGCGCACGGGAACACTGCCCGCCATCTTGAATTCGTGCCGGAACGGCACGTCGAACGCGCCCTGATCGCAGAACGCGCTGCCCGCATACACGTTCGTGCCTGTGTACCGATCGGCCGTCGCGATACCGTTTGGATTGTCATCGTTTGCGCAGTAGTTCGACAGGTTGCGTTCCAGGGTCCAGCTTCCGAACAGCGTGCCGCCGCCGGCCAGCCGGGCGTTGACCGCAAAGTCGAACCCGTTGTACACGGACGACAAATCCGGCACCGTCTTGTCGCGCTGCTGCACTGTGTAAACAGGCAGCTTCGCGCGATCGAGGTTGTAGATCGTCACGAGCTGTCCCGGGCTCATCAGCGCGGCGACTTCCGGATCTCTTGCAACGTCCGCCGGCAGTGGCGCCTGGAACGAGGTGTAGTCGCGAGTGGTGATGAGCTCGCGGTCGAGCATCTCGAGATCCTGGAACGTGCGGCGATAGTACTGGGCGATCACCGACACGCGCGAGAAGAGCTGGTGCTGGACGCCCGCGGTGATCTCGGTGTTGCGCTCGCGCTGAATGCCCGGATCGAAATCGCGATCTTCGCGGATACCGAACGTGGCGCCCCCAGGTCCGATCTCGTTCGCCTGTGCGATGTCATCGCGATCGGTCGGAAGGGCCGGGCCGCCGGCACACGCTGTGCCCGCCGCGTTGATTTGACAATCGAACCAGTTGCGGGTTTCGTTGGCCGCTCCGGGTGAGTACCGGTCCGCGAATCCGCCGGTGAGCGGATCGAGGTAACGGCTGAAGCTCGCCTTGAGCGCGGTACGACCGTCGCCGAAGAGGTCGTACGCCGCGCTCAAGCGCGGGGACACGTCCCAGAGCCACTGTGGAACGTGTTCGCGCTCCGGGAAGTACCGATCGCCGGCGAACCGGCCCGCGGGCATCGACGTGGCTTCGATCTTCGAGTCGAAGTTGTCGATACGCGCGCCGACGTTGAGCGTGAGACGCTTGACCGTCCAGGAGTCCTGTGCGAACACGCCCAGGTCGTAGTTGACGTAGCTGAAGCGGTTGTACGGCGTGGTGTAGACCGTCACCGACGTCGGCTGCCCGTTATTGTACGTTTGCACCAGGTCGGCTTGACGATCCGTGAATACGTGAATTGGGCCGAACGAGTCGGCAATCCCAACCTTGAAGTTGTGGCTGCCGGTGACATACGACATCGAACTGACAACGCGGAAGCCCGCGTCGGCCGTCCGCTGATCCTGGCCGTTCGAGATCCAGGCGCTGCAACCGAACGAGTAGGCGCAGCGCGGTGTGACGAGCAATGTACTGTTCGTGGTCTCGCGACGGGCGTTGTTCAGCCATGCCGGGTTGATCGTTCGCCCGTCATCGAGATACCGCTCGAGCCGCACTTCGGGGATGTTGAACCCGGTCCAGTGCTGATACGAGCTCGAGTACCCGGCCTCGAGGAGCAGCTTGCTCGTGAGCGTGCTGGTGAACTTGCCCTGGCCGACGCCGTAATGAGCCTTGTGGGGATCGCGCTGCGTGCCCGAGCGCGGATCCTGTCCAAAGCCGAAGTCCTTGCCTTTGCGCTTCCAGGTGCGTTCGAAGAACACGGCGAGCTTGTTCTTCTGGCTGATCTGCCAGGTGACGCGTCCGAGCACGTCGCGGATGTACTGATCGAGCGTGCTGCGAATCAGCGTGCCGTCGGGCGCGGTCACGTATTCAGACACGTTGGCGACGACTTCGTCGGTCGAGATGTGGCGCGTCGAAATGAAGAACCACAGCTTGTCTCGTTGAATCGGGCCGCCGATCGACGCGTTGAAGTTCTGGATGTGCGCGATGCCGTTGGCGCTGGTGAAATTCTGCGCCCGCATCTCGTCGTCGACGTTGCTGTCCTGCCAGGCGCCGTCGGACCCGCCGAAGAAAATGCTGCCGCTCACGATGTTGCCGCCGTCCTTCGGAATCATGTTCGTGCGGAGACCGCCCGACTGAATTTCCGCCGGATGCGCGCTCGTGCTGACGGTGACTTCGGCGCTCAGCGCATCGTTGATGTAGCTCTGCTGGTTCGACGTTTCCTGGCTGTTCACGCTCATGCCGTCGATGTGCTGCACCGTGTGCTTTGCGGCGATGCCGTGACCGCGCGGGTTGGTCTGCTCCATCTGACGCGAGCCGCCGACGTCGGGTGTGCCTAATCGAATGCCGGGCACCATCATCCCGACCGACATGATGTTGCGCGTCGATGGCAATGCGTCGATGAGATCGCGCGTCAGCACCTGCGTGCGTGTGGCCTGCGTGACGTCGACGAGGGGTGTCTGTCCCGACACCGTGATCGTTTCCTCGAGCGCTCCGACCTTGAGGTCGGCGTTCGAGGTGACAGCCACGCCGCCCGGCACTTCGACGCCGTCACGCACGACGGTGTTGAAGCCGGTGAGCGTAAATGTGATTCTGTAGACTCCGGGACGGAGATCGACGATCGCATAACGACCCTGATCGTCGCTGATCGCGGTGCGCACCTTTTCGATGAGGACCGGGCTGGCGACCTCGACCGTGACGCCGGGCAGCACGCCGCCCGATTCGTCGCGAACGGTTCCGTTAATCTGACTCTGGGCTGTTGCGATGGCCGGCGCGAGCACGAGACAGGCCAGTAATAACAGCAGGATTCGACCGAGGTACCGCTGCATAGTCCACCCTCCATCAATCGCGTTGAGCGAACCGACGACGAGTTTGCTACGGGTTCCGGGAGCCTAATGTGCTGACGTGAGATTTGATGGGTTATACCATGATTTATTGAAATGCCGGCACGGGATCACGGAAACTGATGAAATCCATTTCGATGAATTGCGCGATCCGAAATGCTGTAACGACGGGTCTCGTCTGCTTCGCAGGCGCCCACCTTGCGGCCCAGCCTGAACCGGCGACGTTCAACAAGGACGTCGCGCCGATCGTGCTGAATCATTGCGCAAATTGCCATCGTCCGGGACAGGTGGCGCCCTTCAGCCTGCTCACATACGAAGATGTCCGGCCGCGCGCGAAGCAGATAGCCGATATCACCCGGGCACGCGTGATGCCACCCTGGAAACCCGAGCCGGGTCACGGCCACTTCGCCGGCGACCGGCGGCTCACCGATGCCCAGATCGCTGTTTTTCAGCAATGGGTCTCCGACGGCATGTTGCGCGGGGATGCCGCAGATGCGCCGCAAGTACCGCAGTGGCACGAGGGATGGCAGCTCGGCATGCCCGACGTGATCGTCCGCATGCCGCAGCCATACATGATGCCGGCGCGCACGCGCGACGTGTTCCGCACGTTCGTCATCCCGATTCCGATCAAATCGCCTGCGTACGTCCAGGCCGTGGAGTTCGTTCCGGGCAACAACAGCGTCGTGCACCACGCGAACCTGAAGATCGATCGCACGCGCCTCTCGCGGCGCCGCGACGAAGACGATCCTGCGCCCGGGTATGAAGGCGGCGGCAGCCGCGAAGCGCATTTTCCCGATGGGATGTTTCTCGGCTGGACGCCCGGTCAGTCGCCGCGCATGTCGCCCGACGGAATGAGCTGGCATCTCGAGCCCGGCAGCGATCTCGTCGTGGAACTGCACCTGATGCCGGGCGACGAGCCAGAGCCGGTACAGGTGAGCGTCGGACTCTACTTTACGAGTCAGCCGCCCACGCGAACCGGGTACATGCTGAGGCTCGGACGTCAGGACATCGACATCGCCGCCGGCCAGCGCGACTACGTCAACATAGATTCGTACACGCTGCCCATCGATGTCGACGTGCTCGCCGTTCAGCCGCATGCGCACTACCTCGCAAAAGAGATTCGTGCGTGGGCGACGTTGCCAGGTGGCGTGATCGAGCAGCTCATTTTAATCAAGGACTGGGACTTTCACTGGCAGGACGTTTACACGTACGCGCACCCCGTCGCGTTGCCAAAAGGCACGCGAATCGAGATGCAGTACACCTACGACAACACCGAGGCGAACCGCCGAAATCCGAACCGTCCGCCAAAGCGGGTGACGTTTGGACAGACGAGCGGCTCGGAAATGGGAAGTCTCTGGCTGCAGGTGGTTCCCCGTTCGGCGGGAGAACTGCCCGTCCTCGAGCGCGATTTCGGGCCGAAGATTCTGCGCGACGACATCGCCGGCAACGAGAAGTGGCTCGAGGTCGAGCCGCGCAACGCCGAACTGCGCGCCGAGCTTGCGGCGTGCTACCTGGAGGCCAATCGCTTCGACGAAGCGCTCGCGCAACTGAAAGAAGCCGCGCGGCTCGATCCTTCGGCCGGTCGTCATTACGACGTCGCGCGCGTGCTGCTCGTTCAGGAGAAGTACGACGAAGCGGAGCTGGCGTTTCGCGAGGCGCTCAGCCGGCGTCCCGAGTTCGCCGAGGCGATGTATGGACTGGCGGTGGTTTTCCACGGGCAGAACCGCATCGATGACGCGATTGTGTTGTACCAGCAGGCGCTGAATCGCGATCCCACGAACGTGTCCGGGCTCTACAACCTGGGGCGTGCCTTCGCGGCACGAGGCCAGAACGAGCGCGCCATTCAGAGCTATCAAAAGGCAATCGAGCTTGCGCCCGAGGATGCTGATGCGCGCCAGGGACTCGCGCGCGCGCTCGTGCTGGTGAATCAGGTTTCGGAGGCGATGTATCAATACCGGCGGACGCTCGAGATCGATCCGACGCGTCTCGGCGCGCTGCTCGACCTGGCGTGGATTATCGCCACGGCGCCCAACCTGGAATTGCGCGTTCCTTCCGAGGGCGTGCGGCTGGCCGAACGTGCCGTGGCGATCACGGATCGGAAGAATGCGACGGCACTCGATACGCTCGCGGCCGCGTACGCGCGCGCAGACCGGCTGGCAGAGGCCATCGAGACAGCCGACGAAGCTGTCACCGTCGCGCGTGCAACCGGAGACGCCGGGCTCGCGGCGCAGATTTCAGCGCGGCGTGACACATATCGAGCACGATTAAAATAGCGAGGAGTGACCGATGGGAACCGTGATTCGTATCCGTCAGAATGGCCCCTATCGCATCGATGACGAGGATGTGACGGTCGTTGACTGGAACGGCAACCCGTATCCAATCAGCAGGCGGCCGATCGCGTTGTGCCGGTGTGGTGGATCGACAACGAAGCCGTTCTGCGACGGCACGCACTCGAAGATCGGATTTCAGGCCGCCGAAGAGGCGGTACCAGGCTCAGAGGACAAGCCGGCTACATAGCCGGCTCTCTCCTAATCCCTGATCCGATTAGCCCATCTTTTGCATCGCGGACAGGAACTCCGTGTTGCCCTTCGTCTTCCCCATCTTGTCGAGGAGGAGTTCCATCGCTTCGACAGGCGACAGCGGGTTGAGGACCTTGCGCAGCACCCAGATGCGGTTGAGATCTTCCTTCGGGATGAGCAGCTCTTCCTTGCGCGTGCCGCTCTTCTGAAGATCGATCGCCGGGAAGACGCGCTTGTCGGCGAGCTTCCGGTCGAGATGGATTTCCATGTTGCCCGTCCCTTTGAACTCTTCAAAGATGACGTCGTCCATGCGCGAGCCGGTGTCGATGAGCGCGGTGGCGATGATCGTGAGCGAGCCGCCTTCTTCGATGTTGCGCGCGGCGCCGAAAAAGCGCTTCGGCTTCTGGAGCGCGTTCGAATCGAGACCGCCCGACAGCACCTTTCCTGACGGCGGAATGACGGTGTTATAGGCACGCGCGAGACGCGTGATCGAGTCGAGCAGGATGAGCACGTCCTTCTTGTGCTCGACGAGGCGCTTGGCCTTTTCGATGACCATTTCGGCGACCTGCACGTGACGCTGTGCCGGCTCGTCGAAGGTCGAGGAAATGACCTCGCCGTCGACCGACCGCTGCATGTCGGTGACTTCTTCGGGCCGCTCGTCGATGAGCAGCACGATGAGGAACACTTCGGGGTGATTCTGAACGACCGACTGGGCGATGTTCTGCAACAGCATCGTCTTGCCGGTTCGGGGCGGGGCGACGATGAGGCCGCGCTGCCCTTTGCCGATGGGCGTCCAGAGGTCCATCACGCGAGACGACAGGTTCTCGGCGGCGGTCTCGAGCTTCAACCGCTCTTGCGGGTAAAGCGGCGTGAGGTTTTCGAAGAAGAGCTTGTCGCGCGCCTGCTCGGGCTGTTCGAAGTTGACGGCTTCGACCTTGATGAGCGCGAAGTAGCGCTCGCCCTCTTTCGGCGGTCGAATCTGGCCCGACACGGTGTCGCCCGTCTGAAGGTCGAACTTGCGAATCTGTGACGGCGACACGTAGATGTCGTCGGGGCCGGGCAGATAGTTGTAATCAGGCGCCCGCAAGAATCCGAACCCGTCTGGCAGCACCTCGAGCACCCCTTCGGAGAAGATGAACCCGCTCTGCTCGGTCTGCGCTTTCAGGATCTGAAAGATCAGCTCCTGCTTGCGCATGCCCGTCGCACCGGCGACGTTCAGCTCCTTCGCAATCTGCGTGAGCTTCTGGATGCTCATGTCCTTGAGCTCGCCGATGTTGAGCCCTTCGCCGCGCCGCTGGCCGCCCTGTTGCTGCGGACGCTGCTGTTGCGGTGGCGGCGCCGGGGGCGGTGTTTGTTGGGGTGGCTGCTGGGTTTCCACCTTCGCACTTCGTGCTTCGGCGGACAGGTCCACCTTCGCACTGCGCGCTTCCACCTTCGCGTTTCGCGCTTCGGTGGACGGGTCGGTGGTCAAGTCTGCGGGCGCGGGCGCGGTTGCGGCAGGCGCTTCGACGGTTGCTGTGGGTTGCTCTGGGGTCGCCGCCAGCTCACTGGCTGAACCGCGCGGCGCCGGATTGTGGCGCTTGTGATTTGTGGGCATAGACTCGTGCTGGTTTGTTTGTTGGGGTGATGCGCGTGCTTACGCGCTGCTCTTCCGAAACGAAATTGAAAGTGTGATCAAATTGCGGGGAAATTTGTGCTTATCAACACCGCGGGTCCGAGAGAAAAAGCCCGCGTCCCATTCAGACAGGAAATAACGTTCAAATCGAGTATAGGACCCGCTATTACCGATGTCAAGTTACGATGCGTGCAAGTTGTATCGGCGTTGCACTCGCCTGCCATTACTACGCGTATGGGTTCTCCCCGATTCCGATGATGCTGCAGGCGACGATGGGTTCGACGTTCAGAGATCGCGCCAGCGCGATCAGCTCGTCGCTATCGGCGCCGGGATTGAGCCACACCTCAGGGATCCGTTTCCGGGCAACCTCGGGCATCACCTTTTCCCCTATCTGGGGAGGAACGTAAAAGGTGGCCATGTCGATCGGGTCGGGTACGTCGAGCACTGATGCGTACGTCTTCAGACCTTCCACCTCGGGCTCGTTCGGGTTGATCGGCACAACGGTGTAGCCCTGTCGCCGGAACGCCCGGACGGCACGGTTTCCGAACTTCCGGGGATTCGAGGACGCGCCGATGATTGCGACGACTTTAGGCATCTGGAAAGATCTTACCCGGATTGAGGATGCCGTTGGGATCGAACGCCGTCTTCAGCCGCTTCATCAGCGCGATCTCGTCGCGCGAGAGCTCCAGTCCCAGGTAGGGCGCCTTGACGAAACCGATCCCGTGCTCGCCGCTAATCGAGCCTTCGAGCGCGACGACGCCTTCGAACAGGCGGCGCACTGCACGTTCTCCGCGCGCACGCCCGTCGGCGATCTCCTGTGGGCCGCCGGTATCGGGAACCATGATGTTGACGTGGATATTCCCATCACCCGCGTGACCGAAACAGGCAATCGTCAGGCCGCTCGCCTTCCTGAGCTCGTCAACGAGCAGCAAGAGCTCCGGCACTCGACCTCGAGGCACCACGACGTCGTTGTTCAGCTTAATTGTCGAGATTTTTTTCAGAGCCGGCGATAGCTCGCGTCGCAAGTGCCAGATGTCGTCGCGTTCGGCTTCCGACCGGGCCCGCTTGAGCGCGATGGCGCGTCCCGCCCGGCACGCTTCCTCGACGCGGAGAATTTCGGGACCAACCGCTTCCGCCGATCCGTCAACTTCGGTAATGAGCACGGCGCCTGCACCTGAGGTGGCCATCGGTCGCCCGGCATGCCGTGCCAGCGCATGCAGGGAATCAGCATCTACGAGTTCGATCGCCGCTGGTACGACTCGGCGGCGAATGAGCTCGGTGACCGCTTCCACAGCGTCCGTTGCGTTCGCGAATTCGGCGAGCAGCGTCGCGTGGGCTTCCGGTTTTGGAATGAGCCTCAGCGTGATTTCCGTGATGATCGCGAGCGTCCCTTCCGAACCGACGAGCAACTGGGTGAGGTCGTAGCCGACGACGTTCTTTACCGCTTTCGAACCTGTGTGAACGATCTCGCCGGTTGGCAGTACGGCTTCGAGGGCGAGCACGTACCGCTTGGTCGTGCCGTATTTGAACGCGCGCGGTCCGCCGGCACATTCCGCCACGTTGCCGCCGAGTGCCGACTGTTTGAGGCTGGCCGGATCTGGCGGATAAAACAGTCCAACTCTCTCGACGGCGTCCTGCAGCTCGCCGGTGATCACGTTGGGTTGCACTTGCGCAAGCAGGTTGACCTGATCGATCTCGAGAATACGGTTCATCCGTTCCAACGACATGACGACGCCCCCGCGGGTCGGCACTGCCCCACCCGTGTACCCGGTACCGCCGCCTCGTACGACGATCGGCACGCGTTCGTCGTTACAGAGACCGGCAATCTGAGCGATCTCTTCTGTCGAGGCCGGAAGCACGACGAGGTCGGCAGGAGCGCCCTGCTTTGTACCGTCGGTACCGTAGGTTTCGCGAGAGGACGCGTCGTGAAGAACGAACGGGCCGCCGACCACGCCGGCGACCCGTGAAATGAACCCGGAAGGAAGGACGGCCACTCTATCGCGCGGCAGCGGCCTGTCGCTCGTGCTTCTTCACAAACTCCAGAATCCGCGTCGCCCCCTCGCGCAGCCGATCGAGCGACGTGGCGTACGAGATGCGCAGGAAGCCAGGCGCGTCGAATCCTTCGCCTGCCGCCAGCGCCACCCGTGCCTCGTCGAGGAGCATCTGAGAAAAGTCGGCGGTGTTGGCGATGCCGGTCGCTTCGAGCACCCCGGTGATTCGCGGGAACAGGTAGAACGCGCCGCGAGGCTTGACGCACTCGAATCGCGGATCCACCGCGAACCACTCCATGAGCTTGTCGCGCCGGTTCTTGTACTCGTTCAACATCGCGCCGACTGGATCCTGCGATCCGCTCAACGCCTGGAGCGCCGCCTTTTGCGTGATCGACGCGACGTTCGACGTCGAATGGCCCTGCAGAGTGTCGGCCGCGGCAACGACGTCTTTCGGTGCGAGAATCCAGCCGCAGCGCCAGCCGGTCATCGAGTACGCCTTCGAGGCCGACCCGCAAATGATCGTGCGGTCGCGCATGCGTTCGGTGAGCACTCGCACGAGGTTGTGCGGAACGTTGTCGTAGATCAGCTTCTCGTAGCAGAGATCGACGACGACCCAGACGCCCCGCTTCGCAGCCGCGTCGGCGATGGCCGCCATGTTCTCTTCGCTGATGACCGCCCCGGTCGGGTTCGCCGGCGAGTTGATGATGATGGCCTTCGTCCTCGGCGTAATCGCCGCGATGATCGCGTCGGGATGGATCGCAAACCCGTCCTCGGGCCTGGTCTGCACGATCACCGGCTTCGCGTCCGCCAGTTTGATCTGCTCGGGGATCGTCGGCCAGTACGGCGCGTGCGTGATCACCTCGTCGCCGGCACCGTACAACACCATCGCCGTGTTGTAGAGCGCCTGCTTCCCACCGGCGGTGACGATGCACTCGTTCTCGGCAAAGGTGACGCCGTAATCGGTTTTATAACGCGCGCAGATCGCCTGTTTGAGATCCGGAGTGCCGGCCGGCGGCGTGTACTTGGTGAAGTTCTGATCGATCGCAATTTTGGCGGCTTCCTTTGCCGGCTCCGGCGTCGGGAAATCGGGTTCGCCGGCGCCGAAGTCGACGACGTCGACCCCTTGCCGCTTCAACTTCGCTGCCTCGCCGGCCACCTTCATCGTCGGCGACGTGGACACTCTGGACATTCGCTCGGCCAACATGCTGCGTTCTCTCCTCGGCGGGTCTAAAGAGCAAGACCCGCCCTACGTACAACTGACTTCGTTCTTAGTTCTGTTATCGCACCGCTCGCAGGTGCTTCTCCTTCAATTTTATTTCGACGATCTCGGGCACCAGTCCGTTCACTTGACCGCCCAGCTTGAAGACCTCTTTGATCAGCCGCGAGCTGATGTAGGTGTACTTCTCGGCCGGCATCATGAACACGGTCTCGATGTTCGGGCTGAGGCGCCGGTTCATCAGCGCCATCTGGAACTCGGTTTCGAAGTCGGATACGGCTCGGAGGCCGCGCACGATGACATCGGCCTTGCGTCGCGCCACGTAGTCGACGAGCAACCCTTCGAACGTATCGACTTCGACGTTGGGCTGTCCTTTGAAGACTTCGCGCAGGATGTCGACACGCTCCTGCATGGAAAAAAGCGGCGACTTCTCCACGTTCACCAGGACCGCGACGATGATCTTGTCAAACAGGCGCTTGCCCCGTTCGATGATATCGACATGGCCGTTGGTGAGAGGATCGAACGAGCCCGGGTAAACAGCTAATTTCATAATCGGTAAAACGCCAGCGCGCTGTCTCCCGATATCAAATCCCGCGTTTTCCGGAGCCGCCCGACCTCCTCGGGAACCTGCCGCCGGCGTGCGTGCTCGAGCACGAGCAATCCACCAGGCGCCATCAGGGGCTCGGCCGCGGCAATCGAGGCCATCAGGTCAGGTACGTCGTAGGGCGGATCCAGCACGGCCAGTTCGAACGACTCGGCCGGCAGTGATTGCGGCGTTCGGATAATAGCATAGCGGTCTGTGACCCCGCAGTGACGGAGGTTTTCGGCGATCAGCTTCGCCGCGCGTGCGTCGTTGTCGACAAACGTCACGTGCGCGGCGCCTCGGCTCAACGCTTCGATGCCGACGGCGCCTGTACCCGCGTAAAAGTCCAGGACGCGTGCGCCGGGGACGTGCGAGGCGACCACATTGAATAATGTCTCGCGGAGCTTGTCCGATGTGGGACGCAGCCCGTCCCACTTCGGAGTCTTCAGTCGGCGGCCTTTGAGTTCCCCGGCGATTACGCGCATCTTTGTCAGCCAGTAGCCTCTAGCGTGTAGCGAGTAGCTGCAGGTAGCAGACAGCAGCTTCGAGCTATTCGCTGCTACCGGCTACGAGCTACCCGCTACCGGCTAACCAACATCCATTAACCCAAAGCGACTTGGCCATGCGGCTTTCATGCGCTCTACAAGCGGTGCGGTGAGCGTCTGCTCGTCGAGGAATCGCGTGGCCTCGTCGCGCGCCTGCTCCATGAGCGAGTGATCGCGCAAGAGGTCGCCGGTCCTCAGCGTGGGCAGGCCCGATTGACGCGTGCCGAAAAAATCGCCCGGGCCACGCAGTTCGAGATCCCGTTCGGCGATTTCAAATCCATTGGCCGTGTCCGCGAGCGCCTGGAGACGCGCTTTGCCCTGCTTCGAGATTGGATACTGATACAGAAGCACGCAGTGCGACTGATGCGCGCCGCGACCCACGCGCCCTCGGAGCTGGTGCAATTGAGACAACCCGAACCGCTCGGCGTGCTCGATCACCATCACGCTCGCGTTCGGCACGTCGATGCCGACTTCGATGACGGTGGTCGACACGAGAATGTGCAGTTCGCCCGCCGCAAACGCACGCATCACGCGATCCTTCGCATCCTGTTTCATCTTGCCGTGCAGCAGCGCGACGCGGTACTCGGGAAAGATCTCCTGCAGCGTGTCGGCCATTTCGGTTGCGGCCCGCAGGTCGACCTTCTCCGACTCCTCGATGAGGGGATAGACGACATATGCCTGCCGCCCTTCCTCGAGCTGCTTGCGCACGAGCGCGTAAATCTCCTCTCGCCGCGATTCGGGGCGGACGGACGTGAGAATCGTCCGGCGCCCCGGCGGCATGTCGCGGATGACCGACACGTCGAGATCGCCGTACACCGTCAACGCGAGCGTGCGTGGAATCGGCGTCGCCGTCATCACGAGCACGTCGGGCAGCAGCCCCTTCGCACGAAGGGTTGCGCGCTGCACGACGCCGAACCGGTGCTGCTCGTCGATGATCGCGAGCCCAAGCGAATGGAAGTTGACGGTGCCCTGCACGAGCGCATGAGTGCCGACGACGAGATGAATGTCGCCGGCGGAGAGGCGAGCGAGCAGATCGCGCCGGCGCAGACCGGACGTCGTGCCGGTCATCAACTCCACCTTGAAGCGTGACTTCTCGAGCAGCTTGCGCAGGCTCAGGAAATGCTGCTCGGCGAGGATTTCCGTCGGTGCCATGAAGGCCACCTGAAGACCATTCTCCATGGCGACCAGCGCGGCAAGTACCGCGACGATCGTTTTCCCGGCGCCGACATCACCTTGCAGGAGGCGATTCATGGGCGTCGTGCGCTGCATGTCGTCGACGATTTCCTTCAAGGCCGTGCGTTGCCCTTCGGTCAGTCTGAAAGGAAGAATCGCGCGCGCCGCGTGGCGAATGCGATCGTCCACCTGGATGGCGCGCGGCTTTGCTTCGCGAACCGCCGCACGTTTGCGCATCATCAGGCCGAGTTGAAACAGGAAGAACTCTTCGAAGATGACGCGAATCTGCGCGGGCGTTCTGAAATGGTTCAGCCGATCGATCGATGCGCCCGCAGCCGGGAAGTGCGTTTCCACGAGCGCCGCGCGCCGGTCGGGCAACTGGACGCGCTGCCGGACGTCTTCGGGAAAAGGATCGGGCAAATCGGACGGCATACGAGAGATGACATCGAAGACGAGTCGGCGTTGCAGCTTCGGCGTCATCGCTCCGGCCTTTTCGTAGACCGGAACGATCCGTCCCGTATGGATCGTCGACGCATCGTCGGGGTCGTCACCGTCGCAGGCATCGATGATCTCGTAATCGGGATTGATGACCTGGAGGCGCGGGCGTGCCTCGACCGCTCCGAAGAGCACGACGTGCAGATCGCGGCGCAGGACATCCTGCAGGAAGGACTGGTTCATCCAGACCGCCACGATCGAGCCGGTCGAGTCGCCGATGAGGGCTTCGAAGATCTTGAACCCGGGGCGGCGCGTGGTCCGCAGCCGCGTGCTCTGAATCCGTCCGGCAATCGCGACCTGCTGACCTGGCTGCAGCGACGAGATCGATTGAAGGTTGCCGCGGTCTTCGTAGCGGAGGGGGAACCTGTAAAGAAGATCTTCGATGGTGGCGAGCCCGACGCGCTGCAGATCGGCCGCCCGCCTCGGTCCGACACCTTTCAGATATTGGAGGGGCGTCTGTAGGAAATCGGTCGACACACTACTGCACTACCAGAGCCTGCCCCTTCGCCAACTGGATTTCGCGGATACCTGAGGGCAGCGCGAACGGCTTGTCGATCTCGACACCGTTGGGTGTCGTGGGAGACTTCGAGTAATAACTCACGATTTCCTGCAGCATCCAGGCGGGCACCGGGACGCCCGAAATCGAGGCCGATTCGAGACCGAAGGTGGCCATCCCGTTTTTGGTCTTCAGCACACCGTTGACGGCCAGCGGCAAGGATCCGCTGAGCAGACTGAACGGGTCGAGCATGCCGGTCGACTTCCGGCTCTTCGCCACACGCCCCAAATCGACGGTGGCCTTGCCCGACAGTCGCCCATTGTCGAGGATCGACACCCACGGCTCCGTTACCCCTGCCGGAATCCGGTCTGCAAGCTCGTAACGGAGGTACGAATTCACTTCGGCTTCAGTAATGGCCGTTGTCGCTTTCTTTCCCCGCAGGCTGGTGTTCTTGGTAATGCGGTCGAGCTTTGCCTGCAGACGCGCAGCGTCGCGCCGCGAGACAGGTTCGGCGGCAATAACCGTGCAAACGAACATGCCGACAAGGACGGCCAGGGAAATATTCCGTGTCATTACGATTCGTAGTCTCAGAGGCAGGCGCAAGTTCGAGTGTACAGCAACTTTCTCCGAGCGTCGATCCGCCCCGCTGTTATCGGGGTTTTCAGGTATGGCGTTTGCTGCACGATTTAGTGAATGATTAGCGCTATCACCAATCGGTGAGGATCGCTGACATGACGCTCAAAAGCGGTGTCCACCAGAACCTGACCGACCAGTAACGCCTCGAGCGACTCGCCAAGCTGTGCGACGAGCTGCAGTCTGCCCTCGACCAGGCCGGCGATCATCGTCGACTTCTGGAACAATTGAGGCAGACCGCGCAGGAGTTGCTCACAGACGAGGAGTTGAAGCCGGCGCGGCCCCGGCGCTCGCCTACAAAAGCCAGAGGTGTGGCGAGTAATGTCGAGGGACGAAAGCGGCGACAAGACGGCGAACCCTGACCAGAAGGCATACACTTCGGAAATTTGGAAAATCGATCGGCCGCTCTGGTTTTGTAGAGTGTATGCTGGCCGAATGTCATCCGCCGTTTATCCCCATCACCACGCCGTGCAGTTCTACGGTGAGGAAAAGAACCTTTACGAAACAGTCGCGTCGTTCCTCGGACAAGGCTTTCTCGAAGAGCAACCTGCGGTCATCATCGCCACCGGGCGGCACACGGCCGGCATCCTCGATCAACTCCAGCACCGGATGATCGATATCAAACGCGCCCAGCGACTCGGCGACCTCGTGGTGTTCGATGCCGAGCGCTTGCTCGAAACAGTCGCTCCGACTGACGTGCCGGAATACCGTCACATCGAGAGCAACTTCGAGACCGTCATGAACGCCTTTGCGGAGCGTCACGGGCGTCACACCCCGGTGCGCGTCTATGGCGAGATGGTCGATCTGTGCTGGAAGCAGAGACGTTACGACACCGCGTTGAGAATAGAGGTGTCCTGGAACGACCTGACGAAGCGTCACCGCATTCTCACGCTGTGCGGTTATGCGATGCGCAACTTCCTCAACGAGACGATGCTGTTCGACGAGGTATGCCGGCAACACACGCATGTGCTACCCGCGCGCCTGGCGCATTGACCTTCGCCTTTCTTTTGCGTATAGTTAGCGCCGTTCATCCTGGCGGAACGGGCGACGCGATCGGCTGAGCCGACACGCCGAACGCCCCATCTCGAATGGAGGCAGAAATGCTCCCGCTAACAAAGCGCCAACGCGAGATCCTCGACTATCTGCAGGACTTCATTCAGCAGCACGGGTACGCCCCCAGTCTCGAAGAAATCGGCCGCCGCTTCGGCCTGTCTTCGCTGGCCACTGTGCACAAGCACCTCACGAATCTTCAGGAAAAGGGCTTTATCAAGCGGGCCTGGAATCGCAGCCGCTCGGTCGAGATGATTCCCACAAGTACTGGCGGCCGCGCGGTCGAACTGCCGCTCCTCGGCTATGTCGCCGCCGGCGCGCCGATCGAAGCAGTGGCGTCGACCGAAACCATTGCTGTCCCCGAAGACCTGGTGGGCCGGCGCGACACGTATGTACTCCGCGTGCGCGGCAATTCAATGATCGACGAGCAAATCTGCGACGGCGATTTCGTCATCGTCGAAGACCGCAAGATGGCGCAGAACGGCGAGACGGTCGTGGCACTGCTCAGCGGTTCTGATGTCACGTTGAAGAAGCTCTATCGCGAAAACGGCCGTGTCCGGCTTCAGCCGGCGAATCCGACCATGCAGCCCATCTTCGTGGAGCCCGACCAGGTGCAGGTGCAGGGTGTCGTGGTTGGCGTCATGCGAAAATATTGAAATGACCGAGTCGAAGCAAATCAACTTCACAATCGTTCCCGACGAAACGTCCGACCAGTCGCGCACCTACGCGAATTTCTGCGCCGTCAACCACACACCGTTCGACTTTACGCTCACCTTCTGCGAAATGACGCCCCTGTCTGAAAAAGACATTCGCGCGGCCGAGGCGGAACACGTCGTGCGTGCGGCGGTGAAATCGCGCGTGGTCGTGCCGGTGCAGGTCGTGCCGACGCTCATCGCCGCGCTGCAGGAACAGCTTCGCATCTACTCGGAATCGGCCGGAAACGCTGGTCGTGGCCCGGTCCATTAAAAAGCCGACGCACGCGATCCTGCAGAAGCTGTACACGCAGCATCCGGACGCCGACACCGAGCTCGATTACCAGAATCCCTATCAGCTTCTCGTCGCGACGATCCTTTCCGCGCAATCCACGGATGCGGGGGTCAATCGGGTGACGCCGGCATTGTTCAAGCGCTATCCCGATGCCGCCGCGCTTTCGCGCGCCCGGAGCGAGGAGCTCGAAGAACGGATCCATTCGACAGGATTTTTCCGCGCGAAGGCGAAGTCGCTGATGGGAATGGCCTCGGCGCTCGTGGAGCGGCATTCGGGCGAGGTGCCGAATTCCATGGACGCGCTCGTCGAGTTGCCCGGGGTCGGGCGAAAAACCGCGAATGTCGTGCTCGGTCATGCGCTCGGCGTACCCGGATTGCCGGTCGATCGCCATGTGCTGCGTGTATCGAACCGCATTGGCATTGCGAAATCCGAGGATCCGATCGTCGTCGAGCAGCAGCTCGGCAAGGCGCTGCCGCCGGCCGAATGGACGAAGGCCTCTGACACGCTGATCCTGCACGGCCGCCGCATTTGCAAGCCCAAGCCGCTCTGCGAGCAGTGTGTCGTGCGTGACGATTGCGATTACTACCGCAAGGTCATCTCGAAAAAACGATCACGGTCCGGCTGAAGCCGGACCCGATGATGACGCGCCCGCGCAAACGCTTCGGACAACACTTTCTCGAACCTGTCTGGGCCGACAAGGTGGTCGCCGCGATCGCTCCATCTGCTGGCGACAGTTTTCTCGAGATCGGCCCCGGACCGGGAATCCTGACGCTGGCGCTGGCGCCGAAAGTGGCGCGTCTCGTGGCCGTCGAGATCGACCGCGACCTTGCCGCGGCGCTCGCCCCGCGGTTGCCTTCGAACGCGACCATTGTCACCGCCGACGTGCTCGATCTCGACGTGCACGCCGCCTTGACCAACGCCGGCGTATCTGGCCCGATCCGCATCGCGGGCAATCTTCCTTACAACATCTCCTCGCCGATTCTGTTTCGTCTCCTGGCGCTTGCATCCGAGCGACCGGTCAACGATGCGACGCTGATGTTGCAGCGCGAGGTCGCGGATCGGATCGCCGCAAAGCCCGGCACCGCCGAGTACGGCGTGTTGAGCGTGCTCGTCCAGTGGCGCACCGATGTTGTGCGGCTCCTCACGATTCCCCCCGGGGCGTTCAGGCCGCCTCCGGATGTTCGATCCGCCCTTATCCGTCTGACATTCCGTGCCCCGTCTGTCGCGGTGAAAGATCCATCGATCTTCGAACGCATGGTCCGCAGCATGTTCACGCAGCGGCGCAAGACGCTGGCGAACGCGCTCGCCGCATTCGGACAGGAAACCGGGACGGATCCCGCCGAGCTTCTCGCCCGGGCCGGCATCGATTCACGCCGCCGGGCAGAGACGCTGGAGATCGTTGAAATCGCTAGACTTGCCGACCATTTTGCTACGGCAGAAAGGTGAGGTGTGCTATCCTTCTGCCCTCTCCTCAGGCAGCGCCCAGCAGCCTGATCGTGTGGCCGCGCGTAATGGCGTACCACGAGCACTGAAAAAGGTTTACGACGCCTTTTTCCACAGTCGTCCGCTCGGACGAAGACGCATCACTTACTTATGGCTCCTTCGCTGCGTGTGGTCCCGCTTGGCGGGCTTGGCGAATTCGGAATGAACTCGATGGCGGTGTCGACAGACAACGCCACGTTCGTCATTGATGCCGGCGTGATGTTTGCCGGCCCGGAATTACCCGGGGTCGATCTCCTGATCCCGGATTTGACGTATCTGCACCAGTGTCAGCCGCGGCCGTCGGCGCTGGTGTTGACGCACGGCCACGAGGATCACATCGGCGGCGTTCCGTACATGTGGCCGCTGATAGAGGGACCCGTATACGCGACGCCTCTGACGCTGGCGCTCGTACGGCCGAAGCTCGAAGAGCACGGCATCGATCCCGGCGATCGACTCATCGCGATTCAGCCGCGGCAGCGCGTGCGCGTCGGCGATGCGGAGATCGAGTTCCTGCGCGTGACGCACAGCATGCCCGATTGCGTGGCGGTGGCGGTTCACACGCCGGCGGGCACGATCGTGCACACCGGCGACTTCAAGATCGATCAGACGCCGATCGATGGGCAGCACTTCGACGTCCACCGGTTCGCCGAGCTCGGGTCGGCTGGCGTGCTGGCGCTCTTCGCCGACAGCACGAACATCGATCGGAAGGGGTTTACTGGATCCGAGCTCGAAGTGAAGGACGCGTTCGAGGAGATTTTCACGACGGCGGGCGGCAAGCTGCTGGTCACGATGTTCGCCTCGAGCGTGTACCGGATGCAGATTCTCGTCGATCTCGCGGCGCAGTTCGGCCGCCAGATTGCGTTCGTCGGGCGCGGGATGCTGCAGACATCCGATGCCGCACAGCGCCTCGGCTATCTCCGGCTGCCGGCCGGTTACATGATTCGCGACAGCGACGTCGAGGGGCTGCCGCCGTCAAAGGTGTTGTGCATCGCGACGGGCTCGCAGGGAGAACCGTTTGCGGCCATGTCGCGTATTGCCATCGACGACCACCGGTTCGTGAAGGTTGGTCACGACGACACGGTGGTGTTTTCGGCGCGTGCGATCCCGGGCAATGAGAAGGCGATCGGCCATGTGATGAATCATCTTGCGCGCCGGGGCGCCGACGTCGTGTACGAAGGCATCAAGCACGTACACGTTTCGGGGCATGGCAGCGAGGAAGAGCTCAAGCTGATGTTGTCGCTTGTACGGCCAAGGCACTTCATTCCGATCCATGGCGAGTACCGGCAGCTTGCCCAACATGCGCGCACAGCCGAACGCGTCACGGGCCGTCTGACGCCGCCGGTAAAGGTGATGCTCCTCGAGAACGGCGACATCGTGCAGTTCGACGAAAACGGTGCGGCGGTCACCGGCAAGGCGCCCGCCGGCCGCGTGTTGATTGACGCGTCGGGCAGCGGCGAGGTGGTGGACGAAGTGCTCCGCGATCGCCGTCACCTGGCCGAAGACGGGCTCGTGGTTCCGGTCGTCGCCATCAACAAGCAGACCGGCAACCTCGAAGGGGAAAG